>Ga0129308_1001259_pt1 | contig 27976 bp, 27 predicted proteins | sample L827metagenome_FD_94440 | JGI IMG/M metagenome (GOLD analysis project Ga0129308, IMG submission 94440) | Ring-tailed lemur group fecal microbial communities from Wisconsin, USA - L827 metagenome | ecosystem: Host-associated > Mammals > Digestive system > Large intestine > Fecal | place: USA...
ATCCCCCTGTTAGTATCTTGGTGCAGTTGGCAGACCGCACTGTTATCCTAACAGGGTTTTTTATTCATCGCCATAGGCTTTTTTGAACCACTGGCTTAGCCAGTGGTTTTCTATATACAAAAATCCTCCGGACCGAGATCCGGAGGATTTTTGAGTATTCCTTACTTGGTGCCGAAGATGCGGTCGCCGGCGTCGCCCAGGCCGGGGACGATATAGGCGTGGTCGTTGAGCTTCTCATCCACAGCGGCCACGTAGATCTCCACATCGGGGTGCTCCTTCTGGATGCAGGCGATGCCCTCGGGGGCGGCGATGACGTTCATCAGCTTGATGTGCTTGCAGCCGTAGCCCTTGATGAAGGTGATGGCGGCGGCGGCGGAGCCGCCGGTGGCCAGCATGGGGTCCAGAATGATCACGTCCCGCTCGGCGATGTCGTTGGGCATCTTGCAGTAGTACTCCACGGGCTGATGGGTCTCAGGGTCCCGGTACAGGCCGATATGGCCCACCTTGGCGGAGGGGATCAGGTTCAGGATGCCGTCCACCATGCCCAGGCCTGCCCGGAGGATGGGGACGATGGCCAGCTTCTTGCCGGCCAGCTGCTTGAAGGTGCCGGTGGCCACGGGGGTCTTGATCACGACCTCCTCCAGAGGCAGGTCCCGGGTGGCCTCGTAGCACTCCAGGGCGGCGATCTCGGAAATGATCTCCCGGAACTCCTTGACGCCGGTGCGCTCGTCCCGGAGGATGGACAGCTTGTGCTGCAGCAGAGGGTGGTTCAGAACGTGTACTTTCTCGTTAAACATTTCTATGATCCCCTTCGTTGTTCAAATTTTGGTTCTCCCGTTCCAGGCGCTCCCGCTCCGCCTGGGACAGGCGGTGGTAGACCGGGACCAGGTCGCGCCCCTTGACCAGAGCGCCCCGGGCCGCCAGTTCCTCCGCCGCCCGGGCAACGCCCCAGGCCCCCTGCAGGCGCAGGTTGGCCGGGGCCAGCTCCAGCTGGACGCCTTGCTCCGTCAAGGTATTATAACACAGCTTCGCCCCGTCTCCAACGACTATTTTGGAATTTTCGTATTTTTTCAGTTCCTCCCCCAGCTCGGCCAGGGAGATGGCCCGGTCCGGAGACAGCCGCTCCAGCCCCTCCCCGGTGGCCAGGAACAGGGCGTTGTACACCTGCTTGCGCCGGGCGTCCATGGCGCACACGATCACCTTCCCCGCCAGGTGGGCCAGGGGCCAGGCCATGGACTCCAGGGTGGAGCAGGGGGCACAGTCCTTGTCCCCCGGCCAAGCCAGCCCCTTGGCGGTGGCTACTCCGATGCGCAGTCCGGTAAAAGAGCCGGGACCGGCGGCCACCGCCACCACGTCCACATCCTCCAGCCGCTGGCCGCTGTTTTTCAGCAGGCTGTCCACCATGGGCAGCAGGGTGCGGCTGTGGGTCAGGCCGCTGTTCTGCCAGTTCTGGGCCACCAGCTCCCCGTCCCGGGTCAGAGCCGCGGAACAGGCCGCGGCGGAAGATTCCAAGGCTAAGATCATCATAACAGCATCACACGTTCCTTCTATGGTTTTTAAACTTGCGAAAGGGATGGGGCCGCCCCTTTTCGCGCCTCAGCCCGCCGAGGGCTGGGCCAGCTCCAGCAGCAGGGAGGTCAGCAGCTCCTGGCCGTCCTGGCCGGTGGACTTCATGGCCAGGTCGGTCTGTCCGCACCGGACCACCGCCCGGCGGCACCACTTGAGCGAGAACCGCTTGGCGCTGGCCAACAGCTTGTCCGCCGGGTAGGGCTTGATGCCCCAAAGAGAGGCCACATAGGCGCTCCCCTTTCCCTGCTCCAGGGCCAGCCGGGCGGAGTAGAGCTGGCGCATCTGGCGCCCCAGGGACCACATGATCTTGATAGGGGGCTCCTGCATCTGGTACAGCTCCCCCAGCACCGACATGGCCCGGTCGAACTTTCCCTCGCCGATGGCGTCGGTCATGCGGAAGACCACCGCGTCCAGCTGAGGGGTGGCCACGGCCTCTATGTCCGCCTTGGTAATATGCTTTTGCTTGGAATAGGCGCCGATCTTTTCGATCTCGCCGATCAGGTTTGTCATCAGATCACCGCACAGGAAAATCAAATCCAGGGCCAGCCGGGAGTCGATGTCCTTCCCCAGGGCCTTGAAGCGCCGCCGCACCCAGTCCACCAGGTCCCCCTGGTCCTGGCGCGCGAAATTCACCACCGTGCCGTACTGCTTCAGGGCGGCGGCCAGCTTGGTCCTGGCGTCCCCCTTATAGTCCACCAGGTCGTAGAGGAACACCAGACAGCAATAGCCGGGCAGCTGGGCAAAGAGTCTGGCGTAGTCCTCCCGGTCCTTCTCCCCCGCCTTGAACAGGTCGAAGTCGGTGACCAGCACCAGGGTCCGCTCCGCCATCATGGGCAGGCAGTCCACCGCCTCCTCCAGGGCGTGGGGGGACATGTCCTTGGCCTTGATCTCATGGAGGTTGAAGGTCCCCATTCCCCCGGTGAGGATCAGCTCCCGCAGGCGGCCCAGGTAGTAGTCCCGAAGATAGGTCTCCTCCCCGTGAAAAATATACAGCTGCCCCGGGGTACCCGCGGACAGGTCCTTTTTCAGCTTCTGATAGCCGGCGGTGTCCGGCTTGCTCTTGGGCGGCATAGGGTGCCCTCCTTCTCAATTACTTCTCTGGCCGGAAGCGGATGACCACCGTTCCCTGCAGGTCGGTGCGGTAGAGCTCCGCCCCGGCCCGGTCCAGACGCTCCAGGGTCTCCGGGGCGGGGTGGCCGTAGGAGTTGGACTTCCCCACGGAGATGACCGCCAAATCGGGCCGGGTGGCCTCCAGCAGTTCCTCCGTGGTGGAGTATTTGGAACCGTGGTGGCCCGCCAACAGCAGTTCAATGTCGGGGAGGCGGACATGGTCCAGCAGCAGCCGTTCCGTCTGTCCGTCCATGTCCCCGGGGATCAGCACATCATAGTCTCCCGCGGTGGCCAGAACGGTGAGGCCCAGCTCATTGGTCTCCCCCTCCCGGCCCAGGGGCGCGTATAGCATAAATTCCTGCGCCCCGCCCAGGGAGACGCGGGTATCCTCCTGGATGAGCCAGACCTCCACGCCCCGCTCCTCCGCAAGGCTCAGAATTTCCCGGCGCAGCGGGTCATCCTCCTCCACATCGGGGAGGGCGATGGCGGACACGTCGACGCGCTTCAAAAGCTGGGGGATGCCGTTGGCGTGGTCGGTGTGGTAGTGGGACACCACCAGCAGGTCCAGGGTGTTCCGCCCCAGGCTGTGGAGATAGTCGGCAGCCACGTCCCCGGCGTTGTCCGGGCTGTCCCCGCCGCAGTCCACCAGGGTCAGGTAGTTCCCGGCCTGGAGCAGGACGCTCTGGCCCTGGCCCACATCCAGCACCGCCGCCGTCAGCTCCCCCGCCTGGAAGGTCAGGGAGGTGAACAGCAAAGAAACCGCCAGGGTCACCGCCCCGGCGCACATGGGGATCACAGGCCGCCGCCGCCCCTTGCTCAGCAAAGTGACCGCCAGAAGCAGGCACAAAAACACGACCCAGGCCCGGTAGTAGAAAGATTCCAGCGGAATAGCGGCCATAGGCAGGCGGCCCAGGGCCTCCACCACCCGGATCAGCCAGCGGGCAAGGGCTGTAAAGGGAATTGCCAGCACAGCGGCCGGGCCGGGGTGGAACATCCCCAGCAGTCCCAGGAACAGTCCGCCCAGAAACAGCAGGGCCACCGCCCACAGGGTGAGCAGGTTAGAAATGGGCGAAATGAGGGAAAACGTCTGAAAGTGGATGGCCACCAGCGGTACCGTCAGCACCGACGCCCCCAGGGTGGCGCACAGGACGGACACCAGGAACCGGGGCACCTTCACCGCCAGACGGAGCAGCCGGTTCTTGGGCCGTTTGTCCAGCCGCAGCCTGCCAAGCATCCACGTCTGAATGGTGTCCGACACCAGCAGGATGCCGGCCACCGCTCCGAAAGAGAGCTGTAGCCCCACATGGGCTGCGGAAAAGGGGTTCGAGGCCAGCAGGAGCATCAGGGCGAAGGCCAGGGCGGTGGGGCCGTCCCGCTCCCGGCCCAACAAGGGCGCGATCTGGAGCAGCAGGATCATCACCGCCGCCCGGGTCACCGAGGGGGTACTGCCCGCCACACCGCAGAAGGCAAACACAAACAGGATGGTCACCAGGGCGGTGCTCCGCTTTCCCCGCCCCATGACCGCGGCCACCAGAGCCGCCAGAAAGGCCAGGTGCATCCCGGACACCGACACCGTGTGGGACAGGCCCACCCGCTGCAGAGAGCTGGTGAACGCATCGGTCAGGCTGTCCCGGTTGCCCGTGACCAGCCCTTGGATCAGCGGGGACACGTCCTCCGGGAAAACAGCGGCAATGGACTGCTTCAAATCCCGGGACAGTACCGCGGGCCAATGCCAGACCGGGACGCGCCCGGGCCTCTGGGCGTCCAGCCGCCCATAGGCCTGGGCCCGGAGGAAAATTCCCTTGGCGGTGTAGTAGGTGATCTCCTCCCCGGCGAAGGTGCGGTCCCCCAGGGTGCAGTGGGCCACCGTGGAGAGCCGGTCCCCCGGGCGCAGGTCCGCCCCCTGTTCATCCACGTAGAGGATGGCGGACAGGCGGACGAAGGTATCCGTGTCCGCCCGGACCAGGACGGACCAGCCGTAGTCCGTCTCCTGGGGCCAATCGGCCACCGTGGCCGACAGCCGGACGGTGCGTCCGTCCAGCTCCCGGGCGGGCTGGAAAAAGATGGCGGTGTAGACCGCCGTCCAGATCAGGCCCACCGCCGCCCCGGCACACAGGAGGGCGCAGACCTTCCGGGGCCTGGTCCGGCTGCGCAGCAGGAGCCACAGGGCCAGTCCCAGCAGGGCCAGTCCTCCCCCCGCCGGAAGCCAGCAGACCTCCGGGAGAACGTAATTTGCCAGAAACACCGCGGCGGAGAAGGCGGAGGCAAAGATGGCAAGTATTCGCATGGCGCCCCCTCCCAGTTGAGCTCCCACGCCCGCATGTGGACCGTGAGAGATCCTTTGCCGGCGGTCAGGGCTTTCCGCCCTGTTTTTTCAATTCATCCCAATACCGCCTCGCGGCCTGCTCCGTCTTGTTGTCGCCGTAGCGGTAATAGTGTACCCCCTTCAGCTCCTCAGGCAGGTACTGCTGCTCCACCCAGTGGCCGGGGAAATCGTGGGGATACAAATACCCCTGCTCCCGCTCCAGCCCAGCCGAGTCGGCGTGGACATTCTGCAGCTGCCGGGGAATATCCCCCGCCTTGCCCCCCCGGACGTCTGCCATGGCGGCGGCGATGCCCTCATAGACCGAGTTGGACTTGGGGGCGGTGGCCAGCAGCACCACCGCCTGGGCCAGCGGCAGCCTCGCCTCGGGCAGGCCCAGCTGGAGGGCGTTATCCACGCAGGCCTTGACGATGGGGACAGCCATGGGATAGGCCATCCCCACGTCCTCGCTGGCGGAGCACAGGATGCGTCGGATAGCGGTGATCATATCCCCCGCCTCCAGCAGCCGGGCCAAATAGTGGAGGGCGGCGTCGGGGTCGGAGCCCCGCATGGATTTCATCAGGGCGGAGGCAATGTCGAAATGGGCGTCTCCCTCCCTGTCGTAGCGCATGGCCGACTTCTGGGCCACGGTTTTGGCGTCCTCCAAGGTGACAAGGAGTTTCCCTTGCTGGCGTCTGGCGGCGCTGAGCAAAAGCTCGATGGCGTTCATAGCCTTCCGGATGTCTCCGCCGCAGGCCCAGGCAATGTGCTCCCGCACCCCGTCCTCACAGACCACCTGCGCTCCCAGCCGCTCCTCCATAATGGAGATCCCCCGGTCGATGGCGGGGAGGGCGTCCTCCGCTGTGATCTGCTTGAACTCAAAGACAGTGGCCCGGGACAGCACCGCCCCAAACACCGCGAAAAAGGGGTTCTCCGTGGTGGAGGCGATGAGGGTGATGCGGCCGTCCTCCATAAACTCCAGAAGGGACTGCTGCTGCTTTTTGTTAAAATACTGGATCTCATCCAGGTAGAGCAGCACCCCCTCCGGGGCCATGAGGGTACCGATGTCCGCCATGATGTCCTTGATGTCGGAGATGGAGGCGGTGGTGGCGTTGAGCCGGTGGAGAGGCCGGTTGGTCCGCTGGGCGATGATGTTGGCCACAGTGGTCTTGCCCGTCCCGGAGGGGCCGTAAAAGATCAGGTTGGGGACGCTGCCCCCCTCGATGATCCGCCGCAGCAGGCCGTCCTTGCCCAAAATATGCTTCTGCCCCACCACCTGGTCCAGGTTTTGGGGCCGTATCTCATCCGCCAGAGGGCGGTATGCCATAGGCTCATCTCCTTATTCTCGGGACAGCTCCCTCTCACACTCCGTCCGGGGTTAGGCCGGCACTCCCTCCAGCCCTGCGGCGCGGCACATTTTATCCTTGAAGAAGTGGTTGACCACCGCCACCGCCCGGCCTACGCCCAGCATGGCGATGATGGTGCCCACGCCCACACCCACGATATGGCCCACCGCCACCATACACAGGATACAGGTGGTGGCCACACAGCCGATGTCAAAAATGTTCTTGGTAAAGCCCTGACCTTTGCCGATCCGCTCCGCCAGAGCCTGGACGATGCCGTCTCCGGGATTGGGCACCAGGCGCATATTCACCGTCATGGTGATCCCCACGCCGGTGACCCCGATAGCCAGGGCCAGCATGAGCAAATTGGATACCAGGCCGTGGGTCAGCGGATCGTAGGCCACCAGCCGGTCAAACACGTTCAGCAGGCGGCTGAACACCAGACTGAAGGGCAGCTGGAGCAGATCGTACCAGCGGCGGTTTTTCCCCCGCAGGGCGAACTCCGCCGCCACAAAAATGCAGTATTGGATAAATGTGACGTCTCCCATGCTGATCCCCGTGATCTGAGAGACGCTGTAGGACACCGATAAAATGGGCGAAACGCCCAGCCCCGTCTTGGTATTCAGCGTCAGGCCCATGGCCAGCACAAAGATCCCCGCGCCGTAAATCAGGCCCCGATAAAACCGCTTCACTTCTGCCCCTTCTTTACCTTGGATTTTTCTTTGTCTTCCCCGCCGTTTTTGGTGAAGTAATCACACCAGGGCCGCAGGACGCAGTTCTGACACTGGGGACGGCGGGCAATGCACACCGCCCGCCCATGGAGGACCAGCCGGTGGCAGAAGTCATTGGACTCCTCAGGGGGCAGAATGGCCCGGAGCTGCTGCTCCACCTTGCCGGGGTCTTTGGAGCCGTCGGTGAGGCCCAGCAGGCCGGAAATGCGGATACAGTGGGTGTCGGCCACCACCACGCCGGGGGTATGGTACACGTCCCCCAGGATCAGGTTGGCCGTCTTGCGGCCTACGCCGGGCAGCCGCAGCAGGTCTTCCATGGTATCCGGCACCTTCCCGCCATACTCCCGGACCAACATCTGGGAGGCCAGCACGATGTCCCGGGCCTTGGCCCGGAAAAAGCCGGTGGAGTGGATATATTCCTCCACCTCACTGATGTCCGCCTGGGCCAGGGACTCCAGGGTGGGGAACCGGGCGTAAAGGGCCGGGGTCACCTTGTTCACCCGCTCGTCCGTGCACTGGGCCGCCAGCCGCACGGAAAACAGCAGCTCATAGTCCTTGCGGTACTCCAGAGAACAGATCCCATCGGGATACAGCTCCTTCAGCGCCTCCACGATGGCCCACACCTGTGCTTTTGTCTTTTTCATCTGATCACCACTTTTGACGGAACGCCCCGCACTCCGACGGGCGCGCGTTCGCGTTATTTTTATATGATACCATATCTCGCCGAAATTTTCGACTGCTTTTTTCTCCGATCCCGATTTTTACGTGGGTCTTTTTTCCATTCTCCGCCCTGACCGGCGTCAGAGGCAGAAAACGCGGGCCGCCGGAATCGGACGGCCCGCGTTTCAGACGCTTTTCCACCGAATCTGCCGGGCGCTCCCGGGCCTCTCAGGCAAAGAATTGGTTCCAATAGCCCATGAAGAAGATGAACAGCACCACCACCGGCAGAACATAGGTCACATAGGGCCGCACGCCCTTGGGGAATTTCAGTCCGGCGCCGGTGTTGGCCTCGGCCAGGAAGCTCTCCCAGCCCCAGCCCCGGCGGGAGACGCAGAACACCAGATAGACCAGGGACCCGAGGGGCAGGACGTTCTGGCTGACCAGGAAGTCCTCAAGGCCGGAGATGTCCATGCCCAGGACGGTGAAGCCGGACCACAGGTTGAACCCCAGGGCACAGGGGGCGGACAGCAGCAGCACTGCCACGCAGTTGACCGCCACCGCCTTTCTGCGGCTCCACCCCCACATATCCATGGAAAAGGAAATGATGTTTTCAAAGACGGCAATGATGGTGGACATGGCGGCGAAGGACAGGAAGACGAAGAACAGCGTCCCCCACAGGCGGCCCATGGGCATCTCGTTGAAGATATTAGGCAGGGTGATGAACACCAGGGAGGGGCCGGCCCCGGGGGCCACGCCGTAGGCGGAGCAGGCGGGGAAAATGATCAGTCCCGCCACGAAGGCCACGAAAGTGTCCAGGCCGCAGATGCGCAGGGCCTCACCCCCCAGGGAGTGGCTCTTGTCGATGTAGCTGCCGAAAATGGCGATGGCGCCGATGCCTAGGGACAGGGTGAAGAACGCCTGCCCCATGGCGGCGAAAACGGCCTCCCCCAGGATCCATTTTCCCTCCGCGTCGTACATCAGATTCCGGAAGTTGGGCCAGAGGTAAAAGCGCAGACCCTCGGCGCCTCCCGCCAGCGTCAGGGAGCGGACCGCCAGCACCAGCATCAGCACCAGCAGACACAGCATCATGGGCTTGGTCACCTTCTCCACGCCGTTCTGAAGGCCCTGGAGGCATACCGCCATACCCAGCAGGATGACCAGCGCCATGAACAGCAGCATGATCCCCGGCTTTCCCATCAGGGCGGAAAACTCACCGGCCACACCGTCGGCGTTCAGGCCGGTAAAGTCCCCCATGGCCATCTTGCCGCAGTACAGCACCAGCCACCCGGCGATGACAGTATAGAACATCATCAGCAGGTAGTTTCCGGCAAAGCCCACCCAGCTGTACAGGTGCCACTTGGAGCCTTTGGGCTCCAGTACGTGGAAGGACCGGGCCATGCTCTTCTGACTGGCCCGGCCCACAGCCAGCTCCATCACCATGACGGGCAGACCCAGGACCGCCAGAAACAACAGGTACACCAGCACAAAAGCGGCGCCGCCATACTGCCCCACGATATAGGGGAACCGCCAAACGTTCCCCAGCCCGATGGCACACCCCGCAGAGATCAGCAAAAATCCCAGGCGGGAAGAAAAATTCTCTCTTTTCTCCATTCGGAGAACCTCCTTTATCCTTCGGCCCTCTCTAGGCCGCGCACAGTAAAGCCATTGTACTAGATTTTCTTTCCACGGTCAACCGTTTGGGTGGATGGCCATCCATCTTTCCGGCCGGACTGCAGAATATGCTTTCCTGAGCTGTTTATTCCAGGCAAGGATTATGGGGCCAGGCCAGCGTTCTGCCTTCACGAAGCACCGCTTCAATACGCCGGTAAACTCAGATTCACCCCATCTTCGGAGAGGCGGCTACAGCAAAACCTCCCTCTGTCAAAATGACAGAGGGAGGTTTTCATTTTGAACCGTCAGCCGGCACGTCTTACTTTTCTTTCATCTTGACCTCAGGCATCAGTTCCTCACCCACCACCTGGAGCATATGGTCCAGCTGCTCGGTCTCCTCCGGCGTAAACCGGTTTTTGATCCGGCCCATCACTTCCCGAAGGTAGGTGCTGCTGATGTTGTAGTAATCCAGATACTTTTGGGTAGGCCGCAGATGATACTCCCGGCGGTCATAGGAGGACTGGACCTTTTCCACATAGCCCTTCTGGATCAGGCTGTTCACCTTATAGGCGGCATTGGGGGATGAGATGTGGACAAAGGAGGCAAATTCGTTGATCGTCGGTTCCTTCAGCGCCTGGATGATCTCCATGCAGAAGGTCTCCACCGCCGTCAGTGTAGCCTCCCGGCTTTGGAAGCGGGAAAATATCTCCTGATAAAAATGCAGCTTGAATTTGGTGTACACCTCGTCAAAGCTTTCCTCCAGCAACGTTCTTCCTCCTCACTGCACCGGAATCCGCCATCGTATCTGAAAAACAGCCATTTTTCCCATTCTGTTCCCAGTATATCAAAAGTTTACCAGTTCAGCAAGAGGAGGCGGGACTTTCCGTCAGCGCAAAGGTCAGCTCCGCCTTACAGGCGGTCTTCCCGTTCACCTTGGCGGTGGCGGTGCCGAAGCCCACAGGCCCCCGCTGGGCGGTGAGCTCACACTCCAGCTCCAGCACGTCGCCGGGGCGGACCTGCTGCTTGAAGCGGGCGTTCTTGATGCCCCCGAACAGAGCCAGCTTTCCCTTATTCTCCGGCACGGTGAGAATGGCCACCGCCCCCACCTGGGCCAGAGCCTCAATGATGAGGACACCGGGCATCACCTTATAGCCGGGGAAATGTCCCTGGAAAAAGGGTTCGTTGGCGGTCACGCACTTGATGCCCTTGGCGCTCTGGCCGGGTTCGCAGGCCGTGATCCGATCCACCAGCAGGAAGGGGTAGCGGTGGGGCAGCAAGGCCTCGATCTGGTCGATGTTCAGTTCCATATTCAGTCCTCCTCCCACTTTTTCAGCACGATGGCGGCGTTATGGCCGCCGAAGCCCAGGGAGTTGGACAGGGCCACCTTGATCTCCGCCTCACGGCCCTGGTTGGGCACGATGTCCAGATCACAGGCCGGGTCAGGCTGCTCATAGCCGATGGTGGCGGGCACAAAGCCCTCCTTCAGGGCCAGGGCGGTGAAAATGGCCTCCACCGCGCCAGCGGCGCCCAGCAGATGCCCGGTCATGGACTTGGTGGAGCTGACCATCATCTCCTTGGCGTGTTCCCCGAAGGTGGTGTGGATGGCCGCCGTCTCACAGGCGTCGTTCATGGAAGTGGAGGTGCCGTGGGTGTTGATATAATCCACCGCTTCGGGGGCGATCCCGGCGTCGGCCAGAGCCTGGGCCATACAGGCGGCTCCGCCCGCTCCGCCGGGGGCGGGAGCGGTGATGTGGTGGGCGTCGCAGTTGGCGCCGTAGCCCAGCACCTCGGCATAGATCTTGGCCCCCCGGGCCTTGGCGTGCTCGTACTCCTCCAGCACCAGGATACCCGCGCCCTCCCCCATGACAAAGCCGGAGCGCCGGGCGTCAAAGGGGATGGAGGCCGCCAGGGGGTCCTGGCTGTCGGTGAGGGCCTTCATGGCGGTGAAGCCGCCCATGGCCAGAGGGGTGATGGCGGCCTCGGCGCCGCCGCACAGCATCACGTCGCCGTAGCCGTCCCGAATGTGGCGGAAGGCGTCGCCCACGGCGTTGGTGCCGCCGGCACAGGCGGTGACCACGCAGGAGCACATGCCCCGGAAGCCATAACGAATGGCGGCATGGCCCGCCGCCATGTTGGAGATGATCATGGGGATCATAAAGGGGGATACAGAGTCAAAGCCCTTGGCCAGGCCGCGCTCATAGGCCTCCCCCACCGTCTCAAAGCCGCCGATGCCGCTGGAGATCAGCACGCCGCAGCGGTCCAGATCTTCCTTCTCCCGGTCCAGGCCGCTGTCGGCCATGGCCTGGTCGGCGGCGATGAGGGCAAACTGGGTGAAGCGGTCCATTTTCTTGGCGTCCCGCTTGCCCAGCAGGCCGTCCACATCCAGGTTTTTCACCTCTCCGGCCAGCTTTACCTTCTGGTTGGCGGTATCATAGCGGGTAATGGGGCCGATGCCGCACTTGCCGGCCTTCACAGCCTCCCAGCTCTCCGCCACCGTATTGCCGGTGGGGTTCACGGTCCCCATACCGGTAATGACTACTCTGCGTTTTTCCATATCCTTCACCTCATTACACCGCCATTCCGCCGTCCACACACAGCACCTGGCCGGTGATATAGGCGGAATCCTGCTCCGCGAAGAAGGCCACCGCCCGCGCCACGTCCTCGGGGGCGCCGGGACGGCCCATGGGGATGGTGGACAGCATGGCTTCCTTGGCCTTCTCCGGCAGGACGGCGGTCATGTCCGTGTCAATAAAACCGGGGGCCACGGCGTTGACGGTGATATTCCGCCCGGCCAGTTCCTTGGCGGCGGCCTTGGTCAGGCCCAGAATGCCCGCCTTGCTGGCGGCATAGCTGGTCTGGCCCGGATTGCCCCGCAGGCCCACCACGCTGGACAGGTTGACGATCCGGCCGAAGCGCTGGCGCATCATCAGCTTGGAGGCCGCCTTCATGCAGAAATAGGCCCCCTTCAGATTGGTGTCCAGCACCCGGTCCAGGTCCTCGGCCTTGGCGGTCATCAGCAGGCCGTCCCGGGTGATGCCCGCGTTGTTCACCAGAATGTCCACCTTGCCGAAGCGGTCCTTCACCGCCTTTACCAGTTCCTCGCAGGCGGCGGGGTCGGCCACATCGGCCCGGAAGGCCTCAGCCTCCGCGCCCAGGGCCCGGCAGGCCTCCACCGTCTCCTGGGCGGCCGCCTCGTTGCCCGCGTAATTGACGGCCACAGACGCCCCCCGGCGGGCCAGTTCCAGGCAGATGGCCCGGCCGATCCCCCGGCTGCCGCCGGTGACCAGAGCCACAGCACCCTTCATGGTCATAGGTCTTCTCCTTTCAGAGCCGCCGCGACCTTCTCAAAGTCATCGGCGGTGTCGATGTTGTAGGTACGGATGGAGGGGGCGGTCTTTTTCACGAAGGCGGACAGGGTCTTGCCCGGCCCGATCTCCACGATAGTGTCCACCCCGTCCGCCTCCATACGGCGGATGGTGTCCTCCCAGTAGACGGAGGACTGGACCTGCCGCTCCAGCAGGGCGGCAATGGATTCCTCCTCCGTCTTGGGGGCGCCCTTGCAGTTGAAATAGACAGGAATTTCCATCTTATGGAAGGTAATGGTATCAAAATGCTTCCGCAGTACGTCCCCCGCCGGCTTCATCAGCTTGGTGTGGAAAGGGCCGCTGACCTTCAGGGGCATGCAGCGCTTGGCCCCCAGCTCCTTGGCGATCTCCCCCGCCTTGTCCACGGCGGCTTTTTCCCCGCCGATGACCAGCTGGCCGGGGCAGTTGTAGTTGCAGATCTGGACCACGCCCAGCTCCGCGGCCCGGTCACAGGCCGTCTGCAGCTTCTCCCGGTCCAGGGCCAGGACGGCGGTCATGCCGCACTCCAGGCCGGCGGCGGCCTCCTCCATGGCTTTTCCCCGGAGAGCCACGGTGCGGATGGCGGTGTCCCGGTCCAGCACCCCGGCAGCATACAGGGCGGAGTACTCCCCCAGGGACAGGCCCGCAGCCGCCTGGGGATAGATCTCCCGGCTGTAGAGCAGGTCCGTGACGCCGATGGCAAAGGCCACCATGCAGGGCTGGGTATACCGGGTCTGGGACAATTGGTCCTCCGGACCCTCGAAGCACAGCTGCTTCAGGTCAAAGTCCACAGGCGCGCTGTCCATCACGGAGGCGAACTCCGGGTACCGCTCATAAAAGTCCCGGCCCATGCCCGCCTTCTGGCTGCCCTGGCCCGCATATACAAACGCTAATTTCATCTGTTACACCTCCCGGGCCAGCTGCGCGGCGGTGGCATGGCAGTCGGCGCACAGCTCCTCCAGAATGGTCCGCAGGGGGCGGATCTCGTGGAGCATACCAGCCACCTGGCCCGCCATCAGGGAGCCGGTCTTGGTGTCGCCGTCAAAGACCGCCCGGCGCAGGGAGCCCAGGGTGTACTTCTCCAGCTCCATCTTGTCGGCTCCGGCCTTCTCCCGGCTGATATATTCCCGGGTCATCTGGTTTTTCAGGACCCGGACCGGGGCGCCCACAGAGCGGCCGGTGACAGTGGTGTCGCTGTCCTTAGCCTTCAGCAGGGCCTGCTTGTAGTTGTCGTGAATGGGGCACTCCTCGCTGACCAGCAGGCAGGTGCCGATCTGGGCGCCGCAGGCCCCCAGGGCGAAGGCGGCGGCCAGCTGCCTGCCGCTGGCGATGCCGCCGGCGGCGATGACGGGCAGGTCCGTCATGGCGCACACCTGGGGCACCAAAGCCATGGTGGTCAGCTCACCCACGTGGCCGCCGCTCTCGGTGCCCTCGGCGATGAAGCCGTCCACACCCAGGGGCTCCAGCCGGCGGACCAGCGTGGTGGCGGCCACAACGGGGAACACCTTGATCCCGGCCTCTTTCCAGGCGGGGACATACTGGCTGGGAACGCCGGCGCCGGTGGTGACCACCTTGACGCCCTCCTCCACCACCACCTTGGCCATCTCAGGGGCGGCGGGGTTCATGAGCATGATGTTGACGCCGAAAGGTTTGTTGGTCAGCGCCTTGCAGCGGCGGATGTTTTCCCGGAGGCTGTCGGCATTCATGCCGCCGGCGCCGATGAGGCCCAGGGCCCCCGCGTTGGACACGGCGGCGGCGAACTCGCCGGTGGCGATATTGGCCATGCCGCCCTGGATCAGGGGGAACTCAGTCCCCAGCAATTCGTTCAGCTTCATATGATCTCTCCTTACGGATGGTTCCGTTGGTTTGATGGTTGTATGGCAAATTTTAGTTTTCTGAGGATTTCGCCTGCGGGCGGGACGGGGATGGGGATGTTTCGCCCCCGGGCGAGGTACTTTTGTAGAGATACAAAAGTACCCAAAAAATCTCCGGGGCTTCGGCCCCGGTCCCCAAGGGGCGTCCTACAAAAAAGCCTGCCTCAAGTACGGCGCACAAAGTCCGGTTTTGTTGCCTCTCCATCCGGGCCTTCGGCCCTGAGTAATACGAGTTTGGATGAGAACAGCTACTGAATGTCAGCGCCTGAGTTTCCGAATTGTGCGGCGTGGTTCTTGACTGCGCAGCCCTTCCTCCAGCGATCTTCAAGGTGAATTGCCCCGAAGGGGCAAGAGAAGGCGGCCTGGGCCGTTGGTTCCTTATTGCATCGCTGCAAAAGGAACTCGCCCCGCAGGGCAAAATCTCTTTTCCCCTATAAACTAAAATTCACCACTTGAGCAGGGCGCCCGCCCAGGTGAGGCCGCCGCCGAAGCCCACGGTGAGGACCCGCATCCCGGACTTCAGGGTTCCGGCCTGGGACAGCTCATCCAGCGCCATGGGGATGCTGGCCGCCGAGGTATTTCCGTATCGGTCCATATTCTTATAAAACAGCCCCTCCCGGGCACCGAGCTTCTTGGAAACGAAGTCGATGATGCGGGCGTTGGCCTGGTGGCAGACCACCAGGTCCAGGTCGTTGATCCCGCAGCCCTCCGCCTCCAGCAGCTGGCGGATGGCCTTCTCCACCACCTCCACCGCGAAGCGGAACACCGCTTTGCCGTCCATATGGACGGTGGACCGGATCGGACCGGGGCCCTCCACCATGATGCTCTCCGCGTCGCCCCGGGAGCCGAACACGGTGTGCCACACCGCCTCCTCGTCCCGGCGGAACACCGCTGCGCCCGCGCCGTCCCCGAAGAGGACGCAGGTGTTCCGGTCGGTCATATCCAGCACCCGGCTGATGACCTCGCAGCCCACCACCAGGGCGTGGGGCCGGGGGGCGTACGCCAGCAGGGCGTGGGCGGTCTTCATGCCGTACAGGAAGCCGGCGCAGGCGGCATTCAGGTCAAAACAGACGGTGTCCTCCTTCAGGCCCAGCTCCTTTTGCAGCAGACAGGCCGTGGAGGGGCTGGCGAAATCGGGGCTGAAGGTGGCCACCAGACACACCCCGATGTCCTCCGCGCCCAACCCCGCCCGTTCCAGGGCCTGACGGGCGGCGCCCACAGCCAGGTCCAGTCCGGACTCCTTGGTACAGAAATAGCGGTTATGGATGCCGGTGCGGCTGAACACCCACTCGTCGCTGGTGTCCACCTGCCGGCTCAGTTCCTCATTGGTCACCACACGCTCCGGCAGACACCGGCCGGTGGCAACGATCTTGGGTGCGCTCATGGTTCCTCCTTCCCCGCCGGAGGCAGACCCTGCCCCATGGCGCGGAACATTTGATAGCGCTGCTGGGCCAAAGCGGGACCCTTCAGCTTGTCCAGACCGGCCAGTTCCTTTCTCAGGGCCGCGTCCACCGTGCGGAACGTGGCCTGCCAGTCGTTATGCGCTCCTCCCTCGGGCTCCCGCAGGACGCCCTGGACGATGCCGCCCCGGCGCAGGTCCTGGGCCGTGAGCTTCATCACCTCGCAGGCCTCTCCGCTGCGGGAGGAATCTTTCCATAAAATGGAGGCGAAGCCCTCGGGGGACAAAACGGAGTAGACGGCGTGCTCCAGCATGAGCACCCGGTTGGCCACAGCCAGAGCCAGGGCTCCGCCGCTGCCCCCCTCTCCGGTGACCACAGCGATGACAGGGACGGTGAGGGAGCTCATCAGGGCCAGACACTGGGCGATGGCCTCGCCCTGGCCCCGCTCCTCCGCCTCCTTGCCCGGGTAAGCGCCCGGGGTGTCCACAAAGGTGATGATGGGCCGGCCGAACTTCTCCGCCTGCTTCATCAGACGCTGGGCCTTCCGGTAGCCCTCAGGACCGGGCATTCCGAAGTTGCAGCGCAGGTTCTCCTCCAGGTTTTTGCCCTTCCGGTGGCCAATGACGGTGACGGGGCGGCCGTGGAACCGGGCGATGCCCCCCAGGATGCTGCCGTCCTCCCGGCTCAGCCGGTCCCCCCGCTGCTCAAAGAAATCGGTAAAAAGGGCGTCGATGAAGTCCGCCGTCCCCGGACGTCCCGGGTTCCGGGCGATCTTCACCTTCTCCTCCGGTGAATATTTGCTCATCAGGCGCGCCCTCCCTTCTCATGGAGGGCCAGCAGACGGCCCAGGACGGACCGCCACTGGTCCCGGGGGACGATCTGGTCCAGGAAGCCGTGGTCCAGCAGATATTCCGAGCGCTGGAAGCCCTCCGGCAGCTTTTCTCCAATGGTCTGCTCAATGACCCGGGGACCGGCAAAGCCGATGAGGGCCCCGGGTTCCGCCAGCATAATATCCCCCAGAGAGGCAAAGCTGGCCGTCACCCCGCCGGTGGTGGGGTGGGTGAGGCAGGAAATGTACAGTCCGCCCCTGTCCTGAAAATGCCGGATGGCGGCGGCGGTCTTGGCCATCTGCATCAGGGAGAAAATGCCCTCCTGCATCCGGGCTCCGCCGCTGGCGGCGAAGATGACCAGGGGCAGCTTCCGCTTTTCCGCGTACTCCGCCGCCCGGGTCACCTTCTCTCCCACTGCCGTTCCCATGCTGCCCATGAGAAAACGGCTGTCCAGAACCACAAAGACCGCCTTGTGGTCCTCCACCATGCCTACCGCCGCCACGGCGGCGTCCCGCAGCCCCGTGTCTTCCTCCAGGGCCTTCAGCTTCTGGGGATAGCCGGGGAACTCCAGGGGATCGGCGGGGGACAGCTTCTCCTCCAGTTCCTGGAAGGAGCCGGGGTCCAGGATCATGGACAGGCGGTAGTAGGCCTCCACGGGGTTGTGGTGGCCGCATTTCGGGCAAACCTGATAATTCCGGTTCCAGTCCAGCGCGGTGCTCTCCGCCCCGCAGGCGGGGCAGGCGATCCGCCGGGAGGGTGTCAGCTTTCCCTCCCGCATGGCCTGGTAAGTCAGCAGCCGGTCCCGGCGCTGGCGAAATAATCCGTTCACGTTTACTCCTTTCCGGCGGTGAGCTGGTCACAGGTCCGGGCCAGCTCCAGCAGCTTCTCCAGATGGCCGTCCAAAAAACCGGTATCGTACTGGCCCCGGACAAACTCGGGGTCGTGCATGATCAGGTGGGCCAGGGCAGAGTTGGTGGGATACCCCTCAATGACCAGTTCCTCCAGGGCCCGGCGCATCCGGCGGATCGCCTCCAGACGGGTGGGGGCATGGACCAGAACCTTGGCCACCAGGGAGTCGTAGTAAGGGGGCACCTCATAACCGGTGTACAGGGCGGTATCCACCCGCACCCCCGGTCCGCCGGGAAGATGGAGGAACTCCGTCTTGCCCGGACAGGGGCGGAACTCGTGCTCCGGGTCCTCGGCATTGATGCGGCACTCAATGGCGTGGCCGGACACCTTCACATCCTCCTGGGTAAAGGACAGGGGCAGTCCCGCGGCCACCCGCAGCTGCTCCTTCACCAGATCCGCTCCGGTGACCAGCTCGGTGACCGGATGCTCCACCTGGATTCGGGTGTTCATCTCAATAAAATAGAAGTTTCCCTCCGGGGACAGCACAAATTCCACCGTGCCGGCCCCCACATAGCCCGCGGCCCTGGCGGCAGCCACAGCGGCCGCCCCCATTTTTTCCCGCAGCTCCGGGGTCAATGCCCGGGAGGGTGACTCCTCCACCAGCTTCTGGCGGCGGCGCTGGATGGAGCAGTCCCGCTCCCCCAGGTGGACCACATGGCCCTGGCTGTCCGCCATGATCTGAAATTCAATATGCCGGGGATTCAGGACCAGCTTCTCCAGGTACATCTCTCCGTCGCCAAAACAGGCCACGGCTTCCGCCTGGGCCGCCTGATAGGCCCCCTCCAGGTCCTCTGGCCGGTCCACCTGGCGCATGCCCCGTCCGCCGCCGCCCGCGGAGGCTTTCAGCAGAACGGGATAACCCACCTGGCCGGCCAGTTCCCTGGCCTGCTCCACCCCCGACAGGGGGCCGTCGGAACCGGGGACCACCGGCACGCCGGCGTTCTGGGCCAGGGTGCGGGCGGCAGCCTTGCTGCCCATCTTCCGGATCACGTCGCCGGAAGGCCCGATATATTTCAGCCCCGCCTGGACACAGCGGTCGGCAAAGTCCGGGTTCTCAGAGAGAAATCCATAGCCCGGGTGGAGGGCGTCACAGCCGGTGATCCGAGCCGCTGTCAGCAGGGCGTCCTGATTCAGATAGCTGTCCGCCGCCCGGGCCGGACCGATACACAGGGAACAGGTGGCCAGCTGGGCGGCCAGAGAGCTCTCGTCGGCCTCGGAATAGACGGCCACCGTCTCCACATCCAGCTCCCGGCAGGCCCGGATGATCCGCAGGGCGATCTCTCCCCGGTTGGCGATCAAAACACGCTTCAGCATGGTCTTACACCTTCCGGACCCGGAACAGGGGCTGGCCGAAGCCCACGGCCTCGCCGTCCTTGGCCAGGACCTCCTCCACCACGCAGTCGGCGGGGGCGGGGACCTCGCTCATCATCTTCATGGCCTCCAGCAGGCACAGGGTCTCCCCTTTTTTCACCTGCTTTCCGGGCGCGGCAAAGGGCGCCTCCCCCGGGGCGGGAGCGGCGTAAAAGACGCCCACCAGGGGCGCCTTCACCAGGTCGCCCTCCGCCCGCTTCTCCGGGACAGGGGCGGGGGCAGGCGCGGAGACGGCGGCAGCCACAGGCGCCGGGTTCTCCGCCCGGACCACGGGGGCCAGTTCCCGGCGCAGGCGGACCTTTTCTTCCCCCTGCTCCCACTCCAGCTCCGTCAGGCCGGAGGAGGTAAACCGCTCCATCAGGCTGTAAAGTTCCTGTAATTCCATGGACAACTCCTCATTCTCGTCAACGCAACAGATTTGATTCCGTATAATCCGGAAAAGACGGGGCGAAAACGCCCCGTCTGTGATTCCAGAACTTACTGCTTCTTGCTCTCCAGATAGGCCACGATGTCGCTGACGGTCTTGATCTTGGTCATATCCTCGTCGGCAATCCCCACGCCAAAGGCGTCCTCCAGGGCCAGAGACAGCTCAACGGCCTCCAGGGAGTCGGCCTCCAGATCCTCGAACAGGTTGGTCTCCATGGTCACCTGGTCGGCATCGCAGCTCAGGGTATTCACAATAATATCGCGCACATTTTCAAAATTGATCTCCATAGGTCAAACTTCCTCTCAAATTTGTTCAGGCATTTTAGTTAAAGTTTTTTAGGTAAAATGCTTTAGAATTATTATATGGGCTTTCCACCAAAAGTCAAGACGAATTTTACGGTCTGTCCTTCTTTTTTCCATTCTCACAAAGCCCGCTCCCCTGTTTCCCGGTTTTTACGCTATTTTCCACGGAATCATCCCCGGATTTCCCAACTCCAGGTGAAAAAAATGAACTTCCGCTTTGAAAAATGCGTTGCCGGTCCCCCGCCCGCCCAGATGGCGGAGAACGTCCGCGGGTCCGGCGGCGCTCTTGTTTTCCAGTCGGGGCTGTGTTATGATGAAGCCACAGTTTTCCGCTTTTTCAGTACGCGCTGTGAGGTAAAACCTATGGGAAAAGGTAGTTTTGACCGCGATCCGGCCATGGATGTGATCCGGTGCGCCGCGCTGTTCTGTGTGAACGGCGTTCACTTCTTTTTGAACTCCGGTTTTTATGAGGAGACCGTGTCCGGCCTCCGGATGTATCTCATGGTCCTGATGCGCACCGGCTTCATGGTCTGCGTACCCCTGTTCATCATGCTCTCCGGCTGCCTGATGGGGCACAAGAAACCCGACCGGAATTACTTCGGCGGGATCAGAAAGGTCCTGGGGGTCTACCTTCTGGCCAGCGTCTTCTGCTGCGTATTCCGCCTCTTTTACGCCCCCAGGTTCCTGCACGAGTCCGTCTCCCTGGCCCAGCAGTTCGCGGGACTGTTCTCCTTCACAACCGCCCCCTATGGCTGGTACATTGAGATGTACATCGGCCTGTTCCTCCTCATCCCCTATCTCAACCTCATCTACCGCCACCTGGATTCCCAACGGAGCAAGCAGGGTCTGCTTCTGGTCCTCCTGTTTCTGACCACCGCGCCCAGCATCACCAATATTTTCCGCTTCACAGACCTGCAGTGGTGGCTGCTCCCCAGCAGTTCCGACGCCTACCAGCCCCTCCTGCCCGACTGGTGGACCGGCATCTACCCCATCACCTACTACGTTCTGGGGTGTTACCTGCGGGAATACCCCCTGAAACTGAAACGTTCCGCCACGATTCTGCTCATTGGCATTGTCTATTTCCTGGCGGGGAGCTTCAACTTTTACCGCAGCCGCGGCTCCGTATTCCTCTGGGGACCGTGGCAGGGCTACGGCGCCGTGTTCAACATCGTGCAGACCGTTCTGGTCTTCCACTTCTTCTCCCAGCTGGACTACAGCCGCCTGGGGCAAAACGCGAAGAAATTCCTGGCCCGCCTCTCCGACCTGTGCCTGGGCGCTTACCTCCTCTCCTGGATCTTTGACCAGATCTTCTACCCCATGCTGGCCGCGGTCCAACCGGTCATGAACCGCAGGCTGGAATACTTTGTTCTCATCGTCCCCGCGGTCTACCTGTGTTCCCTGTGCCTGTCCGCATGTCTGAACGCGGTCTACCGCCTCCTCGCCTCCGGGTTCTCAGCCCTGACCCCGTCCGGACGGACGGGACCGTAACCCTTTCGTCCATCTTTTCGGCAGACCGCACAGGCTGCGCGGGTGTGGGTACATTTTAAAACATACGAAATGGGCGCATGGTGATGTGCCCATTTCTTTTTTGCCTTTTCCTATCAAAAAAACCGGAGGACCCCAGCGGGTCCCCCGGCAATGACAAGGCATATATGATCGCTGCGTTACTCCCCGTCGTGGGCGTGGCAGCCCTCGCAGTCCATGTTGCAGAATAGCTTGGGGTCGTAGGTGATCCCATGCTTGTCATAGTAATCCTTGACAGCGGCCTTCACCGCCTCCTCAGCCAGAACGGAGCAGTGGAGCTTGTGGGCGGGCAGTCCGTCCAGGGCCTCCACCACCGCCTGATTGGACAGCTCCAGCGCCTCCTCCACCGGCTTGCCCTTGATCATCTCGGTGGCCATGGAGCTGGTGGCGATGGCGGAGCCGCAGCCAAAGGTGGTGAACTTGGCGTCCGTCACCACGCCGTCATCGATCTTCAGGGTGATCCGCATAATGTCGCCGCACTTGGCGTTGCCCACCTGGCCCACGCCGTCGGCGTTCTCGATCTCACCCACGTTCCGGGGATTTCTAAAATGGTCCATGACCTTCTCACTGTATAACATAGGGTCTGACTCCTTTCTGAAGCTCGTCCCACACCGGGGACATGGCGCGCAGCCGCGCCACCACTTCGGTGACTGCCTGAATGGTCTGGTCGATCTCCTCCGGGGTGGTCTCCTCGCTGAGGGTGAGCCGCAGGGATCCGTGGGCCACCTCATGGGGGCGGCCGATGGCCAGCAGCACATGGCTGGGGTCCAGCGAACCGGAGGTACAGGCGGAACCGGAGGAGGCGGCGATACCCTTGTCATCCAGCAGGAGCAGCAGAGACTCCCCCTCGATACCCTCGAAGCAGAAATTCACGTTGCCGGGCAGGCGGCGTTCGCGGTCGCCGTTGAGGGCGCTGTGGGGGATCTTGCTCAGTCCCTCGATCAGGCGGTCCCGGAGGGCGATCTCCTTCCTGGCGTTTTCTTCCAAATGATCGCAGGCCTCCTTCAGCGCGACGGCCATCCCCGCGATGGCGGGAAGATTCTCGGTGCCCGCCCGCTTACTCCGCTCCTGGGCGCCGCCCTCGATGAGGTTCAGCAGCGGCAGGCCCTTGCGGACATACAGCAGACCCACGCCCCGGGGGCCGTGGAACTTGTGCCCGGACAGGGAGAGCATGTCGATGTTCTGCTTCACCACGTCGATGGGCAGGTGGCCCGCGGCCTGGACCGCGTCGGTGTGGAAGGGGATCTTCTTCTCCCGGCACAGGGCCCCGATCTCCTGGATCGGCTGGACAGACCCGATCTCGTTGTTGGCAAACATGATGGAGACCAGGGCGGTGTCCTCCCGGATGGCGGCGGCCACGTCAGACACCTTCACGACGCCGCTCTCATCCACGGGCAGCAGGGTGACGGAGAACCCCTCCTTCTCCAGCCGGGCCAAGGTGTGGAGCACCGCGTGGTGCTCGATGGCGGTGGAGATCAGGTGGGTCTTACCCTTCCGCTTGCCCAGCAGGGCGGCGCTGAGAATGGCCTGGTTGTCCGCCTCACTGCCGCCGGAGGTAAAATAGATCTCCCGGGGAGAGGCCCCGATGCAGGAGGCCACCGCCTCCCGGGCCTTTGCCAGAGCCTCCGCCGCCCGCTGACCGGGGGTATGAAGGCTGGAGGGGTTGCCCCAGAACTGTTCCATGCAGTCCAGCATGGCCTGCTGTGCGGCCGGACTGGTCTTGGTGGTAGCCGCGTTATCCAGATAGATCATAGGGAAGTTCCTTTCTTGTTATAGCGGTAAAGTGCAGGGCAATGGCCGGAACACCCGTTTCCCGGCGGTGGGCGCCCGGCCATTGTCCAAAGAGGGGGGAGAGCGTGTTACACCTGGTCAAACGCCTGGGCCAGGTCTTCCAAAATGTCATCGATATGCTCGGTACCGATGGACAGGCGGATGGTGCTGGGATGGATGCCCTGGTCCTCCAGCTCCTCGGGGGACAGCTGGGAGTGGGTGGTGGTGGCGGGATGGATCACCAGGGACTTGACGTCGGCCACGTTGGCCAACAGGGAGAAGATCTTCAGGCTGTCGATAAACTTGTGGGCCTCCTCCTGGCCGCCCTTGATGTCGAAGGTGAAAATGGAGCCGCCGCCGTTGGGGAAATACGTCTCATACAGGGCGTGGTCGGGGTGATTGGGAAGGCTGGGGTGATTGACATGGGCCACCTTGGGGTGGTTGACCAGGAACTCCACCACCTTCTTGGTATTTTCCGCGTGGCGGTCCAGCCGCAGGGACAGGGTCTCCACACCCTGGAGCAGCAGGAAGGCATTGAAGGGGGAGATGGTGGCTCCGGTGTCCCGGAGCAGAATGGCGCGGATGTAGGTGACAAAGGCCGCGGGACCGGCGGCGTCCACGAAGGATACGCCGTGGTAGCTGGGGTTGGGGGCGGCGATGGGGGCGTACTTGCCGCTGGCCTTCCAGTCGAACTTGCCGCTGTCCACGATGACGCCGCCCAGGGTGGTGCCGTGGCCGCCGATGAACTTGGTGGCGGAGTGGACCACGATGTCAGCCCCGTGCTCAATGGGCCGGATCCAATAGGGGGTGCCGAAGGTGTTGTCGATGACCAGGGGCAGGCCGTGCTTATGAGCGATGGCCGCGATGGCGTCGATGTCAGGGATGTCGCTGTTGGGATTGCCCAGGGTCTCTAGATAGACCGCCTTGGTGTTGGACTGAATGGCGCCCTCCACCGCCGCCAGGTCATGGGCGTCCACAAAGGTGGTGGAAACGCCGAACTGGGGCAGCGTATGGGCCAGCAGGTTATAGCTGCCGCCGTAAATGGTCTTCTGGGCCACAATGTGGTCCCCGGCCTGGGCCAGGGCCTGGATGGTATAGGTGATGGCCGCCGCGCCGGAGGCAGTGGCCAGCGCGGCCACGCCGCCCTCCAGAGCCGCGATGCGCTTCTCCAGCACGTCCTGAGTGGAATTGGTCAGCCGGCCGTAAATGTTGCCGGCGTCCGCCAGGCCGAACCGGGCCGCCGCGTGGGCGGAGTTGCGGAACACATAAGAGGTGGTCTGATAAATGGGCACCGCCCGGGAATCGGTGGCGGGATCGGGCTGCTCCTGACCGACGTGGAGCTGAAGGGTCTCGAATCTATATTGGTTAGACATGACAAAATCTCCTTTATTATTATGTTGATGTTGGGGCTTCTTTATCCGCGGCAATATCCCGCGCACATTCGCCCGAACCGGAAATTTTGCCGAAGCAACCGTTGAAACAATCTGTCCATGGCCGCCTCCTAAATACATATAATTCTTGTGGGTTGATTGGATATTACTACTCTTTTCCCACTTTGTCAATAGGTTTTTTCAAAATACGTCTTTCCTTTTTCCGTTCTCCAGCGCCCGCCCCGCTCCCGTTTTTGTAAGGCTCTCCCCTTGGGCCAGACTTTCTCCCCATTCCCTTGCAATACGGGAAAAAAAAGCCTATAATAATGTCTACTGAATCAACCGCGCTGCAGTTGATTCGTGCGGCGGCTGCCGCTCATCTTCGTGGTATCTCCGCGCACATGAGGAGGAACATTATGACCATCGACCAACAGGGCCGCAAATGGTGGGACCGGGCGGCGGCGGCTCCGAAAGCCGCCTTTCTCTCCTGCGTCATCACCGGCTATCTGGTCCACCTATATGCCTTTACCAACCTTATTCCAAACTGCGACGGTCTGAGCCGGGTATTTGACACCCAGCAGATGACGGTCTCCGGCCGGTGGTTCCTCCACTACGCCTCCGCTCTGAACAGCTTCACCCAGATGCCGGCGGCCATCGGCCTGCTGTCCCTGCTGTTTCTGGGGCTGGCCGCCGCCTTTGCCGTGGACCTGCTGAAGCTCCGCAGCAAGCTCCTGGCCGGACTGGCGGGAGCGGTCATGGCAGCGTTCCCCTGTATGGGCTACACCTTCCTTTATATGTTCACCGCCTCGGCCTACTGTCTGGCCATTTTCCTGGCGGTGCTGTCCGTCTGGCTGGCCAAGCGCTGTAAAGTGGGATGGCTTTGCGGCGTGCTCGCTCTGGCCCTGGCCATGGGCACCTATCAGGCCTATGTGACGGTGGCCATTTCCCTGTCCCTGCTGGTGGTGCTGCGGGAGTGCCTGGACCCGGAGTCCGGCTTCCGGGGCACCTTATTCCTCGGCCTGCGGCTGGTGGCCTATCTGGCGGCGGGCGCCATCCTTTACTACGGGATCTTGATGGTCTTTTTAAAGGTAAAGGACCTGGAGCTGCTGTCCTACTTGGGGATGGACGCGGTGTCGTCCGGCTACCCCTTCGGCCAGCTGCCCCGCCTCCTTTTGACCACCTACAAGCAGGTAGTGGCCTTCTTCTTCCTGGCCGGTTCCTCAGACGGCTTCACCAGCCGGTGGATGGTGGTTCTGGACCTGGCGGCTCTGGTCCTGGGGCTGTACTTCTTCCTGGCCCGGATGTCCGGCAAAGGCCTCTGGAAAGAGGTCTGGCGGTCTCTGGGCGCCCTGGCCATGGCGGCGCTGCTCCCCCTGGGGATCAACTTTATGCAGGTACTGTCCCCCTACTCCGCCCCCACTCCCCTGATGAAATATGCCTTTGTCACCGTCTATCTGGCGGTGCTTCTGGTGGCTGACCTGGCCGACGGACTGCCCAACACTTCCACCCAGCGCGGAACTGCGCTCTCCGTGGCCGTTGTATGGGCCGCTGTCCTGCTGCTGTTCTGCCTCAACACCAACAACCTGCTGTACACCGCCTCCGCCCAGGCCCACCGGGCCTCCGAGAGCTACGCCACCCGGCTGCTCTCCCGGATCGAGGACTGCCCGGGTTACGAGCCCGGCATGGAGATCGCGCTGGTGGGGGCCGTTCCCGCCGACCAGATCAAGAGCCAGATCCCCAGCTACACCCAGGTGGATCACTACAGCGTACCTTTAAATTCGGTGATCTCCCTGAACAAGCACCTCTACTACTATCTGAACGACTGGCTCAACTTCCCTGTGGAGGAGTTGGACGAGGAGACCATGCTGGCGATCTCCGACTCCCGGGAGTTCCAGGACATGCCCCTCTACCCCGCCCAGGGCAGCGTCCAGGTGCTGGATGGCCGGGTGGTGGTCAAGCTCCAGGAGCGGTACACCCCCAAGTCGGATTTTGAGAAAGCCTACGAGAACAGGAGATGACCTATGGAAGAAACACTGAAATCGGGCCTGTTGTCGGTGATCCTGCCCTCCTTCAACGAGGAGGCCTCCGTCCCCCGGGCGGCGGACACCGTCACCGCCATCCTGGCGGCGGCAGGGATCGAGCATGAGGTCATCTTCGTGGATGACGGTTCCCGGGACGGCACTTGGGCGGCCGTTCAGGCCCAGACAGACCGCTTCCCCCAGGTACGGGGGGTGCGGTTTTCCCGGAACTTCGGCAAGGAAGCGGCTATTTTCGCCGGGTTGGCTCAGGCCAAGGGCGACTGCGCCGTGGTCATGGACTGCGACCTCCAGCATCCCCCGGAAAAGGTGGTGGAGATGTACCGTCTGTGGCAAAAGGGGTTCCAGGTGGTAGAGGGCGTCAAAGCCGACCGCGGCAAGGAAAATCCCTTGCATACCATTGCGGCTAAAAGCTTTTATTCCATGATCAGCCGGGCCACCGGCATCGACATGTCACGGGCTTCCGACTTCAAGCTCCTGGACCGCCGGGCCGTGGACACCTTGCTGGCCATGCGGGAGAAAAACGCCTTCTTCCGGGCCCTGTCCTCCTGGATCGGTTTCTCCACCGCCCAGGTGGAGTTTGAGGTCCAGCCCCGGCTGGAGGGGGAGTCCAAGTGGTCCATCCGCAGTCTGGTGCGCTACGCCGTGACCAACATCGCCTCCTTTTCCACCGCTCCCCTCCAGCTGGTCACCCTGCTGGGTGTGGTGGTCTTTGTGTGCTCCGTGGTCCTGGGGGTCCATTCCCTGTGGCAGAAGCTCACGGGACACGCCCTGGAGGGCTTCACCACTGTCATTCTGCTCCAGCTGATCATCGGCAGTATCCTGATGATCTGTCTGGGGATCATCGGCTACTACATCTCCAAGATCTACGAGGAGATCAAAGACCGGCCCCGGTATATCGTGGCCGACCGCTGTGAGGGAACGAAACCGGATGGACAAGCTGAAAAAGATATTTGATCCCACCTTTTTCCGATTCATCCTGGTGGGCGTACTCAACACCCTGGTGGGCTACGGCGTCATGTTCGGGCTGTACAATTTGGCTGGCCTGCACCGCCTGGGAGACACGGGCTACTGGATCTCCTCCGCCGCCAACTACGTGGTGGGCAGCATCGTCAGTTTCTTTCTCAACAAGCATTTCACCTTCCGCAACCGGGAAAAGGGGGCCGGCGTGGTCCTCCGGTTCGTTGTCAATATCTCAGTGTGCTACCTGCTGGCCTACGGTCTGGCCAAGCCGGCGGCGGCCTGGCTGCTGGGAGGCATGGGGCTGAGCCAACAGCTCCAGGGCAATCTGACCATGCTGGCCGGCTCCGGCCTGTTCGTGGTCCTCAACTACTTCGGCCAGCGGTTTTTCGCCTTCAAATCTTCCGATTAAATGAACACATCCACCAGCGGAGCTGGTGGTTGTCACTATGCGGGCATAGCCCTTTGTTCCTCGCTCACGCGTAAACGCGTGAGTACGGTCTGCCAGCTGCGTAAGGACGGTTACTTACTGC
>Ga0129308_1001260_pt1 | contig 27968 bp, 34 predicted proteins | sample L827metagenome_FD_94440 | JGI IMG/M metagenome (GOLD analysis project Ga0129308, IMG submission 94440) | Ring-tailed lemur group fecal microbial communities from Wisconsin, USA - L827 metagenome | ecosystem: Host-associated > Mammals > Digestive system > Large intestine > Fecal | place: USA...
AACCACACGATTTCCCGTGATGTGAAGTGCGAGCGTTGGGAGAAATTCATTGACGAGGTAACACAGGGGAATAAGGACAAGGCTGACTTTCTTCAACGAGCGTTGGGCTACTCCATGCTCGGCATGAGCAACGAGGAGTGTATGTTCATTCTTCATGGCAAGACCACCCGTAACGGAAAATCGACCTTGCTCAACACTATAGAGACCATGCTCGGCGATTATGCCAAGGTAGCCCCTGTCGGTATGATTTGCCGGGGTGACAGGCAGAAGGACGCAGAAGCGGCAAGCCCTACTCTCGCTGGGTTGAAGGGCAAGCGATTTGTCACCATGTCCGAAAGCAACGAATACGGGAAGCTGGACGAGGAGAAAATCAAACAGCTTACAGGCGGTGAGGAAATCTCGGCTCGTGCGTTGTATCAATCGGCTATCACCTTCAAGCCGCAGTTTACATTATGGCTATCCTGTAACGACCTTCCGATGGTGACGGACAAGAGCTTGTTCGCTTCCGAGCGTATCAAGGTGGTGGAGTTCAATCGTCACTTCTCCCCGGAGGAACAGGACACGCACCTCAAGGACGAGCTGTGCGAGCAATCCAGCATGAGCGGCATTTTTATGTGGCTGGTGCGTGGGTATATCCGCTACAAGGAGCGTGGTCTCACCATGACAGGCGAGCTTCGTGATGTAGTCACCAAGTACGAGCGAGACAACGACATTGTGTTGCAGTTCCTTGAGAACCGCTGTGAACGCAACGAATCCGTGACTATCAAGGCGAAAGACCTGTATCAAGCGTTCAAGATTTGGGCGAAATCAGAGGGTGCGTACGTCCTCTCGGCGAGAAAGTTCAATGCTGAAATGGAGCGTCACCCGGAATGGTTCGACAGGAAATCGACTTCCAGCGGATTTGTAATCTACTGGGGAGTAAAGCTCAAGGAGGTTATATAATGGCGCAAGAAATGAAACATACAATGAACGAATTGTTGACGTGGCAAAATTTACCTCGAGGTCATTGACTGGCTCAATGAAAATGGTAATCTGAATATCAGATATTGAGAGTAATCAAACTGATTTTACTTCAATAACACAAATCGGATTGATTTTTAATCAAAAACGACTGGTGGAAGTAGTAAAAGTAGTTCAAATTAAGTTTTTGCGTGTAACTTCCTCTATATAGAAAATCCCTACTATTAAAAGTTACCGTAAAATTTGATTTTCAACTACTTTAACTACTGCATGAAGAATAACAATAAGAATTTTGGAAAGGAGACTTCAAGCATGGATAAGAAGACTGTTTCTGACGAGAAGACTGTCGAGAGCAAGGAGACTGTTTCGGAGGAGACTGTACAGATTAGCCCTCGGACTGGCAAGCCGATTCAGAAGAAATACGCTCCGAAAAAGAAGGGGAAGCCCCGGGGCGGCAACTCTCCTGTGATTGGAGACAACGGACTGAATCTCGAAGCTGGCGATAACACAAAGTTTATGACGGTGAACATGGCGCTGTTCAATATGCCCGACATAGATATGGAGAACGTGGAGGAGGTTCGGCAACGGTTGAATGATTTCTTTGCGTTGTACACAGAAGCAGACATGAAACCTACGGTAGCTGGTATGGCTATGGCGTTGAATGGCATGAGCAGACGTACATTGTGGGCTATTGTCAATGACGCTCCTACAGGTGGAGCTGGATATAAGACAGCGTTGCCGCCCGAGGTAGCCCGCTCCATAAAAAAGGCGTACAAAATTATGGAAAATTTGTGGGAAACCTATATGAACTCCGGGAAGGTCAACCCTGTGGCTGGTATCTTCCTCGGCAAGAACAACTATGGGTATCAAGACAAGACCGAGTACGTCCTCACACCGAACGCCCGAGACGAGAGCGACTATTCGGCTGATGAAATCCGAGAGCGGTACATCGCCACAGGTCAGCAGAAGCGACTTGAGCAAGGCTCTGACGAAGACCCAACCAGCGACTAACGACTTTGCTCCTCCAATTCTCAAGGATAGCGACTTTCGACTATCGCCGAGCGACTTTCCGACTTTCGACTTTGCGACTATCGACTATCCTTCGGATTGGAGGAGCTTTTTGCCCTCTACCGCCCGGAAAATCTCACAGAAATTTGCACAGAATCCGCTCGGTTCTCTATCACTTTACAGCATTAAAACAAGGCGGTGCTTGACGGGCGGCGGCTCTGCCTGTGCTGTGGGCGTGGCGGCGTTGTCCTCTGTGCGCTCCTCTGTGGCTCTGTGAGCCGCTTTTCTGCCTGTGGTGGTATTCCTGTACCCTTACACCGTTTCGGCGGCTCTACGGGCTTTTTATGGCGTTCTGTGAGGTATGCCGCTTGTATATATGCCGCTGTGGGCTTCTGTGCGGCTCTGTGGCGGCGTTTTATGGCGTTGGTGTAGTCCTATAAGGGTACGGACTCAAAATCGCTCTACGGGGCAAATACGGGCGTTCCCCGGCGGTGCTGTGCCTGTGGTATTCTGTGCCGCTGTGCGCCCCTCTGTGGGAGTTTTGCCGCTGTGGGTGTAGTCCTCTACCCTGTACCGCCTTGCGTGGCTCTGTGGAGCTTGTGCGGCATTCTGTGAGTGGTGGACGCAATAAAGCCCCGGCGCAAGCTGTACCGGGGTAACGGAAAAGCCCGGATTTCTCCGGGCGTGTAGTCTTATTTATTCATTTTCAGCAGTTCGGCAAATACTACGAACGGGAAAACAAGAACGCAAAGTAAAATCATGTTTCCACCCCCTTCATACCACCGTGAACCGCTTGTAAGTTGTCGGGGTGCTATATTCCGTGAATAGTTCCGGGTATTCCTTCTTGAATCCGCTGGAATCGAAACGGGAGCTTGTAACGGTCTTATTTGTTGCCTTGCTTGCGCCCTCTATGACGGTTTCCCGGTCTCCCATAATGGCAAGAATGGCGGCTTTTATGCTGTCATTCATGGCTTGCAGTTCCTCAATAAGCCGCTTGTTTTCCCGGTATTCAGTGCAAAGATTTTCAAAATTTGTCATAATGGTTTACCTCCATTCCCTTTCTATGGTTTCCCTGTCGTTTTCGTCCGGTTTCCGGGCGTATAACTTGAGATACCGCCCGGACATTAACACGGTTTCAACGTCTGAAAAGTCGATGATATAGCACAAATTGGAATAGGCGTTGTAGATGGTTGCGCCTGTGGTGTAGTTGCTCAAACAATACTGTTCACCGATGAAATAGCAATCTATTTCGTCAAGAATCCAGCTTATGACCTCCACCGCCGATATTTTCCCGGTTTTAAGCTCTGCGATTTGTTCCGGGGTGAAACGGAAATTTATATTCCCGTTCTGAAATTCCCGTATATTCTCATGCACTCTTTTCATGCGGCATAACCTCCATTCATTGAACAAAATTCTTTCAGCAGATTTTCAACGCTTTCCGTTCTTTCCTCATATGGGCGGCTGTAATCGTCCATAATTTTACGGGCTTTCTTTTCATATTCCCCGATACCGTCAAGACGTTTCCCCGGCATACCTCTATAACCTGTGCAAATCGTTACTCCGTACACCTCGTAAACATCGAAATTCCAACCGTAAACGCCGCAAGTGTAGGCAATCGGGCTATGATTATGTAGCAATGTGGACAAATCGCAATACCCGGCGCAACGGATATTATAAGAACCGTTTACAATGGCTTTTCTTGTAGTCTTTACTTTCATTTTCTTTCCCTCCTTACAAGCTCATGTATTCCGCTTTATTCAGTCCGCAAAATGCGGCGATATGTCTTCCTGTGGTTGCGCTCCAACCGCTCCACAGTTTCACCAGTTCCCCGGAAACAAGCCGCTTTATAATCGGCGTGTTGTAGCTGTAAAGCGTTTCCGTTCCGTCCTGTGCCACTTCTACAATGGCTTTTCCGTAAAAGCTCTTGCGCCCATCGTGGGGAATCAATTCATATCGTTTCATGGTGTTTACCTCCTGTTTATCTGATTAAGATTGTTTCTTGTCCTTCTGTGATTATAATATAACACAAATCGGATAACTTGTCAATAGGTTTCGGATTATTTTTAATCCTTTTTGTGTTATTTTTAATCTGCAATTCTAAAATACAGTTCTTACAAGCTCTGCATTTCCGATTTGTTATTCTTATTATAATTCTGAATTATAGAATTGTCAAGCTCCAATTTATCCGATTTGTGTTATTTCCAATCTTTCTTATATGGGCGGCTACTGTGGCGGTGTTGGTGTAAAACCTAATCTTGATTAACCGCAAGCGTGGCGGCGTGTTGGTGCTGTGATGGAGCTTTTCAACCTGTGGGAGTTATGCCGGGGGCATATCCCCCCCCGGGGGGATTGACAGCCGCCGCACGAGGGGGAGGGAGTGCCGTGAGTACCCCGAAAAATTAAAAAGGTCTATATGAAAGATAAATTCTAATCCTATTTGTGTTGACAATTCTCATTAAAAGTGCTATACTACTATCGAAACCAATTCAGAAGGAGGTAAAATCCACATGGTTAGGAACAATATCGAGGTCGATGTAAAGGTGAAATGCGTTGAAGCCAACATGACCCAACAGCAAGTCGGCGAGACCATCGGCACAACAGGTCAGTATGTCAACCGTATCATCAAGAAGAAGGACGGTATCGTGAACAAGACCTTCGTTGAAATGCTGGAAGCCCTCGGGTATGACATTGAGCTGACTTACATCAAAAGGGAGGTGTGAAGTAGTAAAAGTAGTTGAAAATCGGTTTTTGCGTAAACTTTTTCTTATAGACCCCCTTATAGGCGAAATTCCCCGCAAAAATTGAAAAAGAACTACTTTTACTACTTCCACCAACACAACCAGCGTTAAAAGTTATCCGTTTCGGATAAGAGGAGGTGATTATCTCGTGAAGAAAGCGATTGGTTATATCCGGGTATCTACGGAGGAACAATCTGCTGATGATAAATACGGTATTGAAGTCCAACGACAGGCGATTCTCGCCTATACCGCAGACAATGACTACGAAATAGTCCACTGGCTGACCGACACAATCAGCGGTGCGAAGGACAACCGCCCCGAGTTGGACAAGATTCTCTATCAGTCCGACCAGCTCCCACAGCATGAAGCTGTGATTGTCTTCAAAAATGACCGTGTGGCTCGTGACACGAAGTTGTATTTCTACTACTTCTACACGTTGGAGAAGCGAAACGTGGCTCTGCTCTCCACCGAGGAGCATTTCTCGGAGGGAGACGATTTCGCCAACATTTACCGCTCTCTGCTGATGTTCGTTGCAGAACAGGAACGGAAGAACATCGCCTTGCGTACAGGCAGAGGTCGTTCTCTCAAGGCAAGGTGCGGCGGCTACTCGGGCGGCAACAAGCCTTACGGGTACTATGCTGTCGATGGGGTTCTCATGCTGAATCCGAAGGAGCGTCCTGTCGTGGAGATAACCTTCCGTGAGCATGACGAAAATCAAACCTCGTTGACAGACATTTGCGACCTACTCTATGACAAGGGCTATCGCACTCGTAAGGGAAAGCGATTCCAACCCTCCACCATTCGAGGGATTCTCGCAAATCGTCCATTTTACGAGGGAATGTATAAATACGGGGATATGGGTTGGGTTCAAGGCGTTCACACCCCTATCCTTCCATTGGAGGTGTGAAATGAAGAAGATACTGTCAATTTTGTGCGCCGCTGTGCTGGTGCTGTCCTTGACAGCTTGTGGCGGCGAAGAACCCGAGCATACGATTTCGTATGTAGAAGCCGAGCGAATGGAATTGCTCGACCAATATGATTGCATTGCGGTCTACACCCAGTACACCAACGGAAGCTCCGAGACAGCTATTCCGGCAGACTGGGTAGAGGTGAAAGCGTTTCAGAATGGCGTTGAACTGGGTGTCCTTGTGCCGACAGGTGAACGAACCAACGGATATGTGCAATGCGACACCAGCGTACAGAGCGGTGCTGTCGCAGATGTGGTTTGGTTCTTCCAGTTAGACGATGATTCCGAGGTCTCACTTGAAATCACAGGGAATGACACCATCAAAGTTCCTCTGACGGAGGAGTGAGCCTATGGTTTTCATACCCGTATTGGTTGTAGCGTTGATTCTTTGGGTGTTTCTGAAATGGCTGAATGATTATGAAAAACCGAAGAATCCGAAGAAGACAAAACGACAAGCTGATTTGAAAAATGCTCTTGAGGATTTCAAAAGTCAGTTGGATATTAGAAAATGAGAAAGGTGCGTTATCGCACAGAGAGTAAATCTCTGAACGGTAGCGCACCTTTTCTTTGTTTACGGAGGTATTTATGGAACAGTTACTTGAAGCGATTCTCGCTGAAATCAAAAAGACCCCCGAGGGCAATCAAGCCTACGAGGATTTGTACCACATGAGCAAGGAAGCGATGAAGACCGATGAAGCTCTCGGGGTGAAGTACCTCAAGCTCCTATCGGCGTTCATTGAAAAGCAAATTCCGCTTTCCAAAACCGATAAAGAGTTGAGATTCCTGTTCGGTCTGCATAAGAAGGTGTTGCACGCCGCCGCTCCTTTCGATTTTGATTCCTATATGCTCTATGTGGAATGGAACAGAGAACCCGAGAAGAAATTTTATCCTCCTCGTAGAAAGGTTCTCAAACAGGTGGTGGACGCATTACAGGAGCTTGCAGACAATAAGCTGGATTTGCTCACTGTCAGTCTTCCTCCCGGTAGCGGCAAGACCACTCTTGCCATTTTCTATCTTACATGGCTCGCTGGCAAGATTCCGAACGAGCCTATGCTGACGGGTAGCCACTCGAACGCATTTATTCGAGGTGTGTATGACGAGTGTTTGCGAATTTTGGACAAGGACGGAGATTATCTGTGGGCTGACGTTTTCCCGGCAATCAAGGTCTCCAACACCAATGCCAAGGATTGTCGTATCGACCTTGACAAGAGACAGCGTTTTGAGACGTTGGAATTTACCTCTATCGGTACGGGTAACGCTGGTTTGTATCGTGCGGCAACCCTCCTCTATTGTGATGATTTGGTTTCTGGTATCGAGGTAGCTCTCTCCAAGGAGCGTCTTGACAAGCTGTGGGAAACCTATACCACTGACCTTAGACAGCGTAAAATCGGAGACCATTGTAAGGAGCTTCATATTGCTACCCGTTGGTCTGTCCATGATGTAATCGGTAGGCTTGAGCGTGAGTATTTTGACAGCGACAGAGCGAAATTCATTGTCGTTCCAGCACTTGACGAGAATGATGAATCAAATTTTGACTATGCTTACGGGGTTGGATTCTCCACAAGGTTTTACCATGAGCAGAGAAACATCATGGACGATGTGAGCTGGCGAGCGTTGTATATGAACGAGCCTATTGAGCGTGAGGGTCTTGTTTACTCTCAAGACGAGCTTCGCCGCTACTTCGAGCTTCCGAAGGAAGACCCGGACGCAATTATCGGTATATGCGACACGAAGGACAAGGGAGCTGACTATGCGTTTCTTCCTGTTGCTTATGTCTATGGACAGGATTACTACATTGACGATTGCGTGTGTGATAACGGTCTTCCGAACATCGTTGACGCTCGCTTGACGGAAATTCTTGTGCGAGACAAGGTGAAATCCTGTCGGTTTGAATCGAACTCCGCTGGTAGGCGTGTAGCCGAGAAGATACAAGGCGAGGTCAAGAAGCGTGGCGGCATTACCAATATCACGACCAAATTCACTACTGCCAACAAAGAGACGAAAATCATTGTCAACAGCGCATGGGTTAAGGAGCATTGTCTTTTCAAGGATTCCTCTCTCTATCAGAAGAAATCTGATTACGGTAAAATGATGGATATGCTCTGCTCTTATACTGTGGCTGGCAAGAACAAGCATGACGATGTTCCCGATGGCATGGCTATGCTGGCAGAATACGCACAGAGCTTGTCGGGAATGAGGGTCGAAGTGTTCAAGCGTCCTTGGTGATGGATTGGTTTTCCACATTATTCACAATATTATCAACATTTTGTGTATTACTCTATTGACAAACACAATATCTTGTGGTATCATGTGATGTAGAAAACGAATATGGATTTTTATGTGGGTGCATGATTGCACGAGGTTTTTAGTCCTCGAAGCAGTTATGCACCCACTTTTATTTTGTCAGAAAGGAGGAGCAATCGTGGCAAATCAGATTGACGAGAGTAAGCCTTTGAGCGAAACAAGGCTTATGAGCGGTAGGCGTGTTATCAAGACCAGCGAGACGGAAATCACGGAAGCGAATGTTGTTGAAGTGTTGAACAAGGCGTTGGCGATTCATTCCTATAACCGTAGCGAGATTGATTACCTTTGGAAGTATTTCAAAGGAGACCAACCTATCCGCTACCGCAAGAAAGATGTGCGCCCCGAGATTTGCAACAAGATTGTAGAAAATCGTGCGAACGAGATTGTCTCCTTCAAGGTCGGTTATCTCTGTGGTGAGCCTATCCAATATGTGAGCCGGAATGGTGGCGAGGAGGTTGTCAACGCAATCAATACGCTCAACGAGTATATGTTCGCCGAGGATAAAGCCGCTCAAGACCAAGAGCTTGTCGAATGGCAGATGGTTTGTGGCACAGCTTATCGTCTTGTGCTTCCCGATGAACCGGGCGAGGAGGACGAAGCCCCGTTCGAGCTTTATACGCTTGACCCGAGAGATACCTTCGTTGTGTACTCGAACGAAATCGGCAATAAGCCCATGATGGCAGTCAAGTACAGCAAGGACGATAACGAGATTTTCCATTATTCCATCTATACCGAGAATCGTTATTTCCATGTTGACGGAGACATTCTCAACCATGAGAAGTGCAAGCCGCACGCTCTTGATATGATTCCGATTTTCGAGTACCCGGCAAATAACGCAAGATTGGGAGCGTTTGAGATTGTGCTTCCTCTGCTGGACGCTATCAACCAAGTGGATAGTAACCGTATGGACGGGATTGAGCAGTTGGTACAGGCGTTTATCAAGTTTATTAACTGTGATATTAGCAAGGAGGAATACGAGGAGTTCTTACAGCTCGGGGCAATCAAGGTTAAATCTGTCGATGGACAGAACGCCGATGTAGGTGTGGTTACTTCCGAACTGAATCAGACACAATCGCAGACCCTCAAGGAAGACATTTACAACGCTGTTCTTACGATTTGCGGTATGCCGAACCGTAACGGTGGTTCTTCCACCAGTGATACAGGCTCGGCGGTATTGCTTCGTGATGGCTGGTCTGACGCAGAAGCTCGTGCCAAGGACAGTGAGAATGTGTTCAAGCGTTCCGAGAAGAAAATGCTCAAGCTGGTACTTCGTATCTGTCGAGACCTTGGAGAACTCAATCTCTTTTTGAAAGACATTGACATGAAGTTCACTCGGAGGAATTACGAAGCGATTCAGAGCAAGTCACAGGTGCTTATTTCCATGCTTCAAGAACCGAAGATTCACCCACAGCTTGCTTTCCAGCACAGCGGTATGTTCTCTGATTCCGAGAGTGCTTACACCATGAGCATGAAGTATTACGAGGAACAGCAGAAAAAAGCGGAAGCTATTGCACAGAAAACCAAGCCTGTTGAGGGCGAGGACACTGACCCCGAAGATGATGTTTAAGCGGTTCGCCGCTTCAAATATGGCGGTAGAGAAACCGCCTTAACAAATCGCAGAAAGGTAGAGAAACCTTAAATCGCAAACACGGTCACAGAAGACTTGAAAAGACAAGGAGGACTTTTACATGGCAAAGATTGATGTTGCTCAAATCGAGGGTTACGAAAACATGACCCCGGAACAGAAAATTGCCGCACTGGAAGGGTTTGATATGCCCGAGCCGGATTACAGCGGCTATGTGAAGAAAGATGTTTTCGACAAGACCGCTTCTGAACTGGCTGACAAGAAAAAGCAGTTGCAAGCGAAAATGACCGAGGACGAAGCCGCCAAGCAGAAGGAACAGGAGGAGCGAGAAAAGCTCCAAAAGGATTATGAAGCGTTGCTTCATAAGACTACAGTTTCCGAGCATAAGGCAAAGTTTTTGGCTATGGGCTATGACGAGAAACTGGCTGATGAAACCGCAGAAGCTATGGCAAACGGTGACATGGCAAAGGTTTTCGCTAACCAGCAGAAGCACCTCGAAGCATACGGAAAGAAAGTTCGTGCGGAAGCCCTTAAAGATACACCGAAGCCTACCCCCGATGGGGATAGCAAGACCATGACACTCAAACAGCTTCGGGCTATGTCCCCACAGGAACGCTATCAGTATTCCGTGGAACACCCGAGCGAGTACAAAGAATTATACGGAGGTAATGAATAATGGCACATACAATTTATGACAATTTCTACCTCTCTAACGAGGTGGAAGACCAGTTCAACTCCCACTTGAATCTGCAACAGTTCTGTACTGTTGATAATTCTCTTGTGGGTACTGCTGGTATGGTTCGTAAGATTAACGTCTATCGGGCTACCGATGGTACGGAGAAGCTGGCGATGGGCGAAGGTAACACCAAGTCCATTGAGGTTTCCTACACCCCGGAGGAGTACCGTATTTTGATGGCGCAGAACAAGTTCCAGTATTTTGACGAACAGGAAATGACCGACCCCATGCTCGTTCCTGTCGGCACTCGTCACATGGGTACGGATATGTTCAACACCGTCAATGCGGATATTTTCGCAGAGTTCAATAAGGCTACGCTGACAGTGACTACCGCAAAGGTGGATTTCGGGGCGTTCGCTGACGCTGTGGCGGCACTGAACATTGAAAGCACTGACAATGACCCGGCACAGGTCGCTCCTATGACCTTCGGTTTTGTCTGCCCTTCCGATATGGCACAGCTCCGTAAGAATCTCGCCGAGGATTTGAAGTACGTTGAATCCTTTGCCCGTAGCGGCTATGTCGGTACTGTGGCTGGCGTGAACCTCTACACCAAGAAGGACGCTGTAAGCGGTACTATCATCGTTGCCACTCGACAGGCAGTTACCCTTTTCAACAAGAAGGGTGTGGAGATTGAACAGGAGCGTGACGGTGATATTCGTCAGAATACCATCTACTCTCGCAAGTATTACCTTGCGGCTCTGACTGACGCTACTAAGGCGGTCAAGATTACTGTCTCCGCTGGCTAATGATAGGAGGTGGATAGCATGAGCGAGGAGGAAAAGCTGATTGCTCTTAGGGCTATGGTCGGTGGCTCTGACACAGACGAAGTGTTATCCACTTACCTCAAGCTGGCTGGTCGAAAGATTATAGCAAGAGCATACCCGTATGACCCGAGCGTGACGGAAGTTCCCGTACAGTATGACACTCTCCAATGTGAGATTGCCGCATATATGCTGAATAAGCGAGGTGCAGAGGGTCAAACCTCTCACTCCGAGAACGGTATATCCCGTTCTTACGAAAACGCCGATGTTCCAGCGTCCATGCTCAAGGTAGTTACTCCGCATTGTGGGGTGATTAAATGAGGACGATGTTGAGAAATAAAAGCAGTTTCTATTATGCACTGTACGAGAGCAAGGTTGCAAAAACGGACGAGTACGGAAATGTAACAGGGGAATACGATGTGATTCACGGAAACCCGGTAGAGTTCGCCGCCAATATATCTGCCGCCAAGGGTGAGACCACCACAAGGCAGTTTGGTGAGAGTGAATCCTACGATAAGGTGATTGTCATGGATAATGACGCTCCACCGATTGACGAGTACACGATTCTTTGGGTCGATAGAGTTCCACAGGTTGATGAAACCGGGGCTTTGACTACCAACGAGGAGGGCGAGGTTATCACCCCACACGATTATATTGTGAAGAAGGTAGCCCGGAGCTTGAACAGCGTGTCGATTGCGATAAGCAAGGTGAACGTCAGTGGGTAAGCGAAAAATCACCTTCGGATTATCCGAGCAGAGCATTGAAGGAGCAATTAGGGAACTGGCAGATTACAAGCAAGAGATTCTGAAAAAGACAGAACTCCTCCGAGACCGAGTAGCCGAGCGGCTGGCTGATGAAGCAAGGAAAGGCTTTACCGGGGCTGTGGTGGACGATTTGGTTCGAGGAGGGCAACGCTACGCACAGGTCGATGTGTCGGTAGACAATCGAGGTTCGGTTACGGTTGTAATCGCAAGTGGCGAAGACGCTGTGTGGGTTGAGTTTGGTGCTGGTGTCTATCATAATGGCTCACCCGGTTCTTCCCCTCACCCTCATGGTGCGGAACTGGGTATGACAATCGGTGGATTCGGTAAGGGCAACGGTAAGAAAGAGACGTGGGGATTCTATGAGGAGGGCGAACTCAAGCTCACACATGGTACTCCGGCTGTCATGCCGATGGCTCGGGCTGTCACCACCGTTTGTAATGAAATTTCACAGATAGCGAGGGAGGTGTTCGGTTGATTGACATTGAGACAGAGGTTTTCAATACCGTATCTGCAAAGGTGCGTGAGAAGTACCCGAAAATTTACATGACTGGCGAATATGTTAAGTCTCCTCCTTCCTTCCCGTGTGTCTCTCTCATTGAGACTGACAATCAGATTTATCGGAATACTCGCACGACAGAGTGTATCGAAAATCACGCACAGTTGCTTTATGAGGTGAATGTGTACTCGAACAAGCAGAGCGGCAAAAAGGCTGAATGTAAGGCAATCATCGCTCTGATTGACAAGCGAATGGAAGCTCTCGGGTTCACTCGAACACTTCTAAATCCTGTTCCGAACGAGGAGGACGCTACTGTTTATCGTATGGTGGCTCGTTATCGAGCAATCGTTTCAAAAAACAAAGTAATTTACAGGAGGTAAAGAATCATGGCTATTAGCACCTATAAGATTTTCCTTATGCAGAAGAAGTCTACTGCATGGGAGAAGCTGATTGACATTAAGGAGTTCCCGGATTTGGGCGGCACTCCCGAAATGCTGGAAACCACCACCCTGTCTGACAAAATGCAGACCTATATTCCGGGTATTCAGAGCCTTGACGCTCTTGAGTTCACTTCCAACTACACGTTGGAGGAGTACAAGAAGCTGAAAGCTCTTGAGGGCATTGACAACGAGTATGCGGTTTGGTTCGGCGGTACGGAAGCTGGCGATACCGTTACTCCTACCGGGTCTGACGGTAAGTTTAAGTTCAACGGTCAGCTCTCCGTGTTCCCTGTGGGCGGCGGCGTGAATGAGGTTGTAGATATGACTATCACTATCGCACCTTCTACGCCTATCAGCATGGACGAGAGCGCAAGTGCGTAAGCAGTAAATCATAAGGAGGATAAATCATCATGGCAAAGCAGTTGAAATTCGCATACAACGACAAGGAGTACACCCTTGAGTTTACTCGCCGCACCGTAACGGAAATGGAGAAGAAGGGCTTTATCGCCGCCGAGGTTGAGAACAAGCCCATGTCCACTCTCCCGGCACTGTTCGCTGGTGCGTTCCTTGCTCATCACAGGTTCGAGAAGAAGGAGGTCATTGACGCTATCTTTGCGAAGCTGACGAACAAGGAGGAGCTTATCGGCAAGCTGGCTGAAATGTACAACGAGCCGATTATGGCACTCGTAGAAGAACCCGAGGAAAACGAGGGAAACGTAAGCTGGACAGCGAGTTGGTAAGTGATTCACTGTCCGATGAATCCGCTGACGAGGGGAGCGAGCGTGAGAATCGCTTCGCTTCCCCTTTCCCTTATACGGAGATTTTTTATAAGAAGTTCCCCTATTACTTATCAATAGGCATGACGGAAGAACAATACTGGGATAGGGATAGTACCCTCGTCAAGTATTACCGTGAAGCAGAGGAGCTTCGGCAAGAGAAGTTCAATCAAGAAGCATGGTTACAAGGTATGTATGTTTATGACGCTCTTGCTCGGATTGCCCCTATCCTACACGCTTTCGCCAAGAAGGGAACTAAGGCTCAACCTTACGTTGAGGAAGCGTACCCTATCGGTAAAAAGAAAATGGAGGACGCACAGCTCAAGAAGGAACGAGCTAAGTCACAAAAGGGTGTGCGCTATATGCAAGCGTACATGGTGGCGAACAATAAACGATTTGAAGAAAGGAAGTGAGTTATATGCCTACCACCATTGAAAGTCTCGAATTGGAAGTACAGCAAAACGCAAGTTCGGCTGTTGGTGGTATAGACGCTCTTTCCGCTTCTTTGTCAAGGCTTAAAAACGCAGTCAAGGGCGGTGTGGGGTTAAACAGCGTAGCGAATCAAGTACGCAATCTCAACACCGCCCTTCAAGGCATGGACAGTTCTTCCGCTGACAAAATCGACAAGCTGGCTAATAGTTTGTCAAAGCTCAAAGGATTGGGGAGCATTAAGATTTCCTCGTCCATCGGCAATCAGCTCAAGAATATCGGGAGTGCCGCTTCTTCTCTGAATGGAGCAGATTTCTCGGGTATCAGCAAGCTCTCGGCGGCACTTCAACCGTTGAGCAGTATCGGTAAGGCTTCGGGTTTGCAGTCTACCATTACCCAGTTGCAGAAGTTACCGCAGTTGGCGCAAACGCTCAACACGGTAAACTGGGCTACACTCACCAGTCAACTACAGCAGTTGTCCAATGCGCTTGCTCCATTGGCAAATCAGCTTAATACGGTCTCAACCGCTTTCGCAAGTTTGCCTACGAATATTCGCCGAGTGGTAACAGCTACCAATGCTCTCCCTCAAGCGAATAACAAGGCGGCTACCAGCTATGTAAACCTGTGGGCGAAGCTCAACATGGCTATCAATGCTGTACGAACCGGGGCGAGGGTTCTCGCTTCGTGGATTACGCAGTCAAATCAGTACATCGAAGATTTGAACCTGTTCACCGCTTCTATGGGGCAGTATGCCGCAGAAGCTCAAAAATATGCTGAACAGGTTGGTGAGCTTATGGGTATTGACCCCGGCGAGTTCATGCGAAATCAAGGTGTTTTCAATACTATTATCAGCGGTTTCGGCGTGGCAAGCGACCAAGCATATCTCATGTCGAAAAACCTTACACAGCTCGGCTATGACATTTCCTCGTTCTTCAATATTAGCTTTGAAGACGCTATGACGAAGTTACAGTCGGGTATCTCGGGCGAGCTTGAACCGCTTCGTAGGTTGGGCTATGACCTCTCTGTTGCTCGTTTGCAACAGGAAGCGTTGAATCTCGGTATTGAGAAAAGCATATACGACATGACACAGGCTGAAAAGTCACAGCTCCGCTACTATGCGATTATGACACAGGTAACGGTGGCACAGGGCGATATGGCTCGTACATTGAACGCCCCGGCAAATCAGCTTCGTGTTTTACAGGCGCAAGTAACCCAGTGTGCAAGAGCTTTGGGTAATATCTTTATCCCGGCTTTGAACGCTGTTCTGCCTTATGCTATCGCTCTTGCTAAAGTTCTTCGCATGGTGGCGAGCGCAATCGCAAGTTTCTTCGGATTTACTCTCCCCGAGGTGGATTACTCCGGGATTTCCGCTGGTGCGTCTGCTGTCGGCGATTTGGCTGACGGTGCGGACGATGCCGCAAGTGGATTGGGTAACGCCGCTAAAGCGGCAAAGAAGCTGAAAAATGCAACACTCGGCATTGACGAATTGAACATCATTTCCCCGAACGATAGTTCCGCTTCGGGCGGTAGTGGCTCGGGTGGAGCTGGTATCGGCGGTGGTGCTGGCGATTTGGGAATTGACCTTCCTACCTATGACTTTCTCGGAGACCTCGTAAATTCGAGAGTTGACGAAATCGTTGAAATGATAAAAGGAGCCATGAGCGAAATTACCGCTGTTATCAGCGGATTCCTGTTGGCAATCGGTACTATTCTTGTTGTCACGGGAGCGAACATTCCGCTCGGTCTCGGTCTTATGGCTGTTGGTGCTGTGGGGCTGGCGGCTGTTATAGCGGAGAATTGGAACGGTATGTCAGAGAGGTTGGCAAAGACGCTCACGCTTGTCACGGGGATTCTCGGTGGATTCCTGTTGGCGATTGGTGCGTTCCTCGTCTTCTCTGGCGTAAATGTTCCTCTTGGTGCTGGACTTATGGTGGCTGGTGCGGTATCTCTCGCAACCGCCGCTACGATAAATTGGAAGTTCCTCAACGGTGATATGAAAAACGCCTTGTCTATTCTGACAGGTATAATCAGCGGTGCGCTGTTGGCTATGGGTGCGCTGTTCGCCTTTACAGGAGTTTCCGTTCCTCTCGGTATCGCACTCATGGCGGCTGGTGCTATCGGACTGGCTACCGCAGTTGGTCTTAACTGGGATTCCATGTCAGACCCTATGCGGAAAGCAATCGGTACACTGGAAGCGATTGTTGGCGGTGCGTTACTGACATTCGGTGCGATTTTGGCACTTACAGGCGTGAATATCCCTCTCGGTGTTGGCATGATTGCCGCTGGTGCAATCTCCATCGTGTCGGCGGTAGCTCTTAACTGGGATTCCATTACGGGAGACCTCAAAGGTTCTATCTCCACAATCACTTCGATTGTGAGCGGTGCTTTAATCGGTATCGGTGCGATTCTTGCTCTGACGGGAGTTGCTACACCGCTCGGTATTGCGATGATTGCCGCTGGTGCTGTCGGGATAATTGCCACCGCTTCTCTTAACTGGGGAGCTATGACAGAGAAAATCAAGGCGGTTCTGAAAGAAATCGGTATCGCTGTGGGTGCGGCTCTGATAGCTGTCGGCGCAATTCTCGCATTGACAGGCGTAGCGTTGCCGCTTGGTATCGCACTTATTGCCGCTGGTGCTGTATCTCTTGTGGCTGGTGTAGCCCTTAACTGGGATTCCATTGTCAGCAAAATCAAAGGGGTACTCAAGGAGATTGGCATTGTCGCTGGTGCGGCTATGCTGGCTCTCGGTGTCATTCTCTGTCTGACTGGTGTAGGGATTCCGCTCGGCGTGGCTTTGATTGCCGCTGGTGCGGCTTCGTTGGTTTCGGGTGTGGCTCTTAACTGGGATTCCATTAAGAACAAGATTTCCGAGGGCTTGAGTGCCATCGCTGACAAGTTCGGTGAGTTCAAAGATTGGGTCGGTGAAAAGCTCGAAGGTGCGAAAAGCACTATCACAACATGGGCTGGCAATGTGAAGGAGTTCTTCACAAAGGGAGCTGACGGTAAGAACGCCATTGACAATATTAAAGAAGCGGCTGGCGAATGGGGTGAGAGCTTCAAAGAAGGTCTTTCCGAGAAGTTTGAAAATGCGAAAAGTTGGGTCAAGACCAATATCACAACGCCCCTCTCGAAAGCGATTGAGAAAAGTCCTGTCGGCGAACTAGCTATCGGCGTTAAGAACACCGCTTCCGAGTGGTGGGAAAAGGCAAAGGGTTGGTGGAATGACGCAACCAAGGACGGTATTTCCGTTGAAGCTGGCGTAGAGCTGGCAAAGAAGGGTTGGTCTACAGTCAAGAACTGGATTGGCAACCTTCCTACACTTTCACAAACAGTTGGGCTTTTGAAAAAAGGCTGGTCTTCCGTAAAAGAATGGGTCGGTAATATTCCGATTGTGCAACAGGGAGTGGAACTGGCAAAGAAGGGTTGGTCTACAGTCAAGAACTGGATTGGTGACATTCCGGGCGTATCACAGGCAGTAAGTCTTGCTAAGTCGGGTTGGCAGACCGTAAAGAGTTGGGTTGGCAACATTCCTACACTCTCACAGGGAATTTCTCTACTGAAATCCGGGTGGACAACGGTTAAGGGCTGGATTGGTAATATTCCTGTTATCAGTCAAGGTATTTCGCTTATCAAGAGCGGCTGGTCTACTGTGAAAAAGTGGATTAACACTTCTACGGTATCTGTTGGTATTTCGCTGTTTAAGTCGGGCTGGTCTTCTCTGTCCTCATGGATTGGTAATAAGGTTTCTGTCGGCGTATCGCTGTTCAAGTCGGGCTGGACTTCTATCAAGAAGTTCTTCGGACTATCGAGCGGCGGCTACGACACAGGACACGGATTCAAGATGTTTTCAAGCGGCGGCTTTATAAACGCAAATGGTAATAGCGGATTTTGGAAGTCGATTCCGATGTACGCAAACGGTACAGCGAACGCTGGTTTGCATGGCTCGATGTTTGTCGCTGGCGAGAACGGGGCTGAAATGGTCGGACATATCAACGGTCAGACCGAGGTTCTGAACCGCTCGCAAATTGCTCAAGCGATGAAAAGTGCTGTTGTGGCTGGTATGTCGCAGTTTACCGGGTATTGGCGCAATCTCAATAGTCAGATGGCTATTTGCTCGAACGCCATTATCCGCTCTATCCTCGTAAGTTCCGATGTGATGAACGCAAGTCTCGCTACGGTGGGCGGCGGTTACGACCCGACAAACGCACTGGCGCAGTCGGTCTATGAGGATTCGCAGAGGGCTTACAACAGCTCCTTCTCCGATGATTCTCTGTCTCGGTCTATGAGGGAGTTCTACCGGGAGTACGTTGAACCTACTCTCAAGGAGATTGCTTCTGACACCAAGAGACAGGCTGACAAGAAGGAGCAGACCATCGTACAGGTTGGTAATCGTACAATCAATGACGCTGTGGTGACACAGCAGAAAGCAAACGGTTACAGTTTTACGAAGTAAGGAGGTGGTAACGATGGCGTATTTGGCGATAAATGGTTATGAGTTACCACCTTGCAAGCGAGGTGTGAAGGTAATCGTAACCACTGTCGTTGATTCCGGGCGAGACGCTAACGGTGCTGTGGTGGGTCAGAGGGTCGGACGAGACCAGTACAAGATTGACGGGCTTGAGTGGGCGTGGCTCACCGCCGCCCAGTGGGAAAGAATCTTGAGCATACTGAAAAACTTCTTCGTCTATGTGACTTTTAATGACCCTGTAACCAACAGTCGTAAGACCGTGAGAATGTATTGTGGAGACCGCACAGGCGAACCCTACTGGGTCAACGGTAGCGGCACTCCCACACATTACACGAATTGCAAGGTAAATCTCATTGATACTGGCGAGTAAGGAGAGTGATTAAATGCAGAAGGTATCAAAAGCCTATAAAGAAAGCATGAAATCCTCCCTCCGAGAGAGGGCGTACATTATGCTCTCTTTCGGGCTTGTCAATCAAGAAGCACAGGCTAAAGCCACAATCAGCGAGGGCAGTTTTGCTTACTACTCCAATAAGGAGAACATTTTCGGCGAACATCGAGACGATACGGTGTACGCCACACTTGAGGAGAATTTCACCACAGTGGACGGGTCTATGTTTTTCCTTCCCCGACAGAGCGTTGGTGGAAGCTATTACGATACTGGGATTATCTCGGAGAAGCTACTGACCGAAGCACAATGCGAGCTGACAATCAGCTTGAATACGATAGCCACAGATTTTAAGGGTCTCACGATTAACTTCGGCGAGAACTACCCTGTAGACTTCGATATTGTGGCGAGTACGGGTCAGACGATTGAGTTCCGGGGGAACACTGAATCGAAGTGGAGTACCGAGGAGGTGCTTGAGAACACGACCTATGTCAAGTTGGTGTTTTATACCATGAAGAATCCACAGAGCAGACTTCGTATTTATTCTATTCTGTTCGGTTACGGGTTGGTTTACTATAACGATTCCGTCATGGGTTCTTCACTTGACAGCTATGTTTCCCCTATCGGGGCAGATGTGCCGCAGATTGATTTCTCGGTACAGCTCAAGAATTATGACCGCTATTTCAATGTGGATAATCCTAAATCAGCGATTAACTACCTTGAAACTGGACAGGAAATGGACATTATGTACGGGTATCAGCTTCCCGATTCTGACGAGATAGAGTGGATTCAAGGAAACCACCTTCTCTGCTCCGAGTGGGAAAGCGATGATAACACCGCCACTATCCGTTGCCAAGATATTTTCAGAAACATGGATTCCGAGTATGTCAAGGGTTTGTACAGTTCCAGCGGCAAAAGCTATTACGAATTGGCTCAAGAGATACTGGCTGACGCTGGTATCACCGAGTATTACATCGACCCGAGGTTGAAGAAGCTCTACACGAACAATCCAATACCGAGGGTACAGCACAAGGAAGCGTTGCAGATTATCGCCAATGCGTGTCGATGTGTGTTGACGCAGACAAGGTTTGGTTACATTCAAATCAAGTCAAACTTCATACCCGAAGCGACCATAACGACCAATGGCGAAACCTCGTTTTCCAATGCGGCGAATGTGTTGAATGAATCAGAGAAAGCAGAGTACGCTACGCTGGCTGGCAATTACACTCCTGTCAATGGCGGTATGTACTTTCTCCCGAAAAGTGGAGCGGCAACGCTGAACACGGGGTATGTGTCAGAGGAGATTTCCAACGCTGACTGTCAGTTCACGAACAACCCAGTAGTCACAATCACGATGGAAGCTATCAGAGCGTACTACGGATTGGAGCTGGTCTTTGGACAAGCTCTCCCCTCCGCTTTCACAATCCGCACCTACAACAGCGGTACGCTGGTGAACGAGTTTTCTATCACCGCTGACGAAATCGACAAGACAACGGTTATCCTTCGAGATTTTGACGATTTCGATGTGATGAAAATAGAGTTCACCGAGACCGCAGAAGCCTATAACCGTATCGTGCTGAACTATTTCAGTTTGAGCGATGTTACAGACTTCACCATGACACGAAGGGATATGACCTCCTCTCCGAAAGCTATCAAACAGGAGCTTGTTAAGGAGATTATCGTTCCTTGCTACACCTACCAGCAGAACAACCGTGAGGAGAATCTTGTCTGTGAGGACGTGGAGATAACCGCTGGACAGGTGGAGACCTATTATGTTCAAGACCCTTCCTATGGTTACTTTGCAAAGCTGGACGAGCAAGAAGGGCTGGCAGATGTGATTGACTGGGGTAACTACTATGTTACCTTGCGATATAAAGTCACAGGCTCTTACAGACTTGAGGTACAGGGTTATCGGTACAAAATTGTTGAGCGGTATGTAACCAAGACGCTTCATGCGAGGGGCAAGACAGTGAAATGGTCGAACCCTCTCATAAGCAATATGACGATGGCGAACGACCTCGCCGAGTGGCTGGCTGAATACTACACCGCTGGCATTGAGTATGAGTACGATACCCGAGGAAACCCGGAGATTGACGCTACCGATATTGTGTACCAAGAGAACGAGTTCTACACGGATATGAAGGTGAACATCTACCGCCATACCGTGAATTTCAATCAATCATTTTCGGGCAGAGTGACAGCTCGAAGGATAGGAGGTTAAGAATGTGGGCTACACCGAAAACCGATTGGCATGGTGAAGTCGTTGACGATGTTTACATCGGAGACAGATTCAATGCTGTGGACTTCAATCGGATTAAAAACAACCTTGAGTACCTTCGTGAGCTGGCTATCAAGATGTACACGGAGTTCACGATTCACTCTCTCGGGAGTGACCGTACTCCGAAGGATTACTTCTATGCTGATGAAATCAATCAGCTTGAAGAAAACCTCGCCACGATTAACAGCAAAAGTCTCAAGAGGTCGTATGGAAGCGCACCTGTTTATGCAGATAACGGGAATGTAATGGACTTCAAGGAGCTGAACAGGCTGGAAAGTGCTATCCTCGACCTCTACGACAGGCTCACGAACGAATACGAAGGGAGGAGAATGTTTACATGGAATTTTGGTATGAAGGGAGGGCTGTAAATGGCATGGACATTGTTACCCACTGATTATACGGACGCTGTGTGGAGTGGGTTGAAAAGGTACACACAGATTGACAATGCGGACGGTACGGTATCGTTCCGAGACGATACGACCTACACCAGTAAGGAGAACTCCTTCTTTGGTGCGAAAGACGCAAACGCTATGAATGAAGCTCTGAATTACATCATGTCAATGCTGGAAAACGGTACTGACCTGTACGCAGAATTTCAGACATACTTCACGACACAGCAACAGCTCTTTGAAAACTCGGGCAATAAGGTAATCGAAAATGTGAGGGCGTTGACTAACGCAGAGTACGATTCCTTCACTACCTATATTGCGGAGCTGAAAGCGAACGGTGATTCCTCTCTTGCAGTTATTGAGCAGACCTATGAGGAACACATGACAACCTACGAGAGCGAGCAAAAGGCGTTGTTTGACGCATGGTTCGCCGCAATCAAGGGTCAGCTATCCGAAGATGTGGCTGGTAGCTTGCAAAACCAGCTTACGGAGGTTGACGAGCGACTGGCGGCTCTTGAACATATGACCTTGCAGAATGAGTTTATTGCTCCTCTTGCGATTGACGATGAAGGAACTCTGCTCATAGACGATTTGGGCTACGCAATCGTAGCTGACTGGAAATACAAGGAGGTTTAGAAATGAGTGCTATTAGCATTGAAACAAAGAAAGTACCCGAGCTGGTGGCAATTACTACCCCGGCAAGCGGTAATTTGATTCCGATTCACGATGGAACGGGATTGAAGGTTGTCACCTTCGCTAACCTCAAAGCGAAAGCGGTTGAGGACACAGAGAATAAAATAGCCCCTCTGCTGTATAACAATGCCGGGGCGCACAATGCGATTTATCGTGGAAAGTTACTGGGTACTTCCGTCACCACCGCCCAGTATGCGGCAATCGCCGCTGGTACATTCGATGATATGTACATCGGTGACTATTGGACGATTAACAGTGTGAACTGGCGTATCGCCGCTTTTGACTATTACTACAAGTGTGGTGACACGAGCTGTACGAAACATCATGTCGTGCTTGTTCCCGACACCTGTTTGTACACCGCTCAAATGCACAACACCGATTCCGGGGCTTACGAGAGCGGTTCTACCGCAAACACTACCGCTGGTGGTTATGTTGGCTCGGATATGTACACGACCAATCTCGAACAGGCGAAGACCACCATTAAGGCGGCGTTTAGCGGTCATGTCCTGTCTCACAGGGTATATCTGACGAACGCTGTTTCTGACGGACACCCTTCTGCTGGCGCATGGTGTGACAGTGAGGTTGAGCTGATGAATGAGCAGATGGTTTATGGCGGTGCTATCTTTATGCCGATTGCAAACGGTAGCACAGTGTACACGAACTATCGTGTTGAGAAGTCACAGTTGCCGCTGTTCGCTCTGAATCCGAGCTGGATTACGATTCGAGCGACATATTGGTTGCGTGATGTAGTTACCGCTTCCCTTTTCGCCTATGTCACCAACTCCGGTAATGCGTCCGACAACAACGCTTCCTTTCCTCTTGGCGTGCGCCCCGCTTTCTGTATATCTTAAATCTGCGACCCCTTGTGGGTCGCATGAACGGAGGTTTATTTGAAAAATGTCAGTATTAAAGTCGAAACGAAAATCATCACAGTTTGAAGTGTTTCATCACTTCTACAAAATGAGGAAGGAAATCACCGACCTGTTGCTTCGAGACTTCGGGTACGACCTCGAACGAGCCGACAAGCGTGTTTTGAGAATGTTCGGCGGTAGAGCTTATGAGGAACTTAATCCCGTAGAGAAAGCCCGGTATGACAAGCTCAAGGCGAAGAACGAAGCCTTTGACGAGTGGTTTATCAGCGATGAAAGACAGGTAATTGTCGATTGCTTGCGAACCATCGGCGAGGAGGTCTTTGTAGCGAACAGCATTTATCCTACATATATGGAGGAGCTTGTTGAACGCAGACTTCACCAAGACAGGGCAATCGGACAGTGTTATAGGCTGACACAGGAGCTACAGTATGCCATTGAGACCCTTCCCGTTGATGTGAACAAGTATCTTCGTTTCGGTGAGTTGATACAGACAGAGATAAACCTCCTCAAAGGTTGGAGAAAATCTGACAATAAATTTAAGAGGGCAATCTCTGATTCCGCTTCCAATTTCGCCAATGTCAACAACAACGGTAATGCGAACTACAACAACGCTTCCAATCCTAATGGCGTGCGCCCCGATTTCGATTCTGTGATTGAGTAGCCTTTTGAGCGTTTCACAGACAAAGAAAGGAGAGATTGTCCTTCCAGTATGGTAAATACAAAACACGACACCGACATTTACGAATGTGCCTGTAATGGGCGAAATGGTTATCAGCGTGAGATATTTGATGGTAATGCACTTTACGAAGCCTACAAGCGGGCGAAGAAAGGAAGTGACTGGAAGCCACAGGTGCAGAAATTTGAAATGAACTATCTCATGGAGCTATCGAAAATTCAAAGAGACCTTGAGGACATGACCTACGAGTTCTTGCCTACTACCAGCTTCATGTTGCATGAAAGGGGTAAGACACGACATATCACGGGTGAGCAAATCCAAGACAGAATTGTGAAACACGCACTATGCGATGAAGTTCTGAACCCATCGGTGGAGCGGTTTCTGATTTATGACAATGGAGCGAGCCTTGAGGGAAAAGGCATTGATTTCACTCGGCGGCGATTGCTAAAGCACCTCCGTAGGTATTATGCAACACACGGGTCTAACGAAGGTTATATCCTTCTGATTGACTTCTCAAAATACTACGACAATATCAGACATGATGTGCTGTTGGAGCTGTTTGAGAAGTATGTCGATGATGAACACGCCCTATGGCTCTTGAGAAAGACCATAGAGAGGTCAAGGGTCGATGTATCGTACATGACGGACGATGAATATGAGAATTGTCTTAACAGACTTTTCAATTCGCTGGTCTATCAGTACATTGACAAATCACTTCTCACGGGCGAGAAGTTCATGGGTAAGCACCTTAACATCGGAGACCAAGTAGCGCAAACTGCTGGTATCGCTTATCCCATAAGGATTGACAATTATGTGAAGATTGTCAAAAGCGTGAAATTCTACGGACGCTATATGGACGATAGTTACGCTATCCATGAAAGCAAGGAGTTCTTAGAGGAGCTTCTTGAGGACATTATCGAAATTGCGAGCGAACTCGGCATTACCGTCAATACTCACAAGACGAGGATATGCAAGCTCTCGGAGCTTTGGAGATTCCTTCAAGTGCAATATTCTCTTACCGACACTGGAAGGGTGATTCAGAAAATCAATCCGAAGCGGCTCACAGCTATGAGACGGAAAATGAAGAAGCTCGCACCGAAGCTCACATTGAAGGAGTTCACGGACTGGTATCAATCGTGGTTTAAGAATCACTACCGCATTATGAGTAGGCAACAGCGAAGTAACATGGATACATTATTTAACCAGTTGAAGGAGGTAACAAAATGCAGTACACAATCACACTCGCAGACGGACGGAAGCTGACCGGGCTTTCCAAGAACGGTGATAATTTCGTCAGTAGCGAAAAGGTGGACGAGACCATTTTCAAGGATAATCTCTCCACCATGAAGGTCTCTGATGGGGAGACCGAGGAGACCTTCGAGAACATGGTCTTCATTCAGCAGATGGAATGGGCTGACGGTACGTTCTATCTTGCGTTCCGGGAGCAGACCCCACAGGAGAAAATGCTGGCGGCGATTGCCGCAAACAGCGAAAGCGTAACCGATATGCAGTTGGCACTCGCAGAAGTGTACGAAATGATTTTGGGAGGTATGTAAGATGGCGAAGATTTACGTTGCACTGATTCTCAAAGGCAAGAAGACCCTCGAAGACGTTCCGATTCAGCTTCGTGAGGAAGTCAAGAAGCTGTTGGAGGAGCAGTAAAATGTTCCTCAATATATTCGGAAACCTGTTGATATTCGTAAGGCGAAAGGAGGTGGCAAAGATGGCTGTTATCTACGTTGCTCTTATCATCAAGGGCAAGAGGGATTATGCGAGCGTTCCCGAGGTTATTAAACCGAAGGTTCGTGAGCTGTTGGTAGACCTCGAACTCGAAGACCTTATCACGGAGTAAGGCGGCATGGGGAGGGCTGGTCTCCCGGCTCTCCCCTCATTCTACGAAGCAAAGGAGAACACATGGAATGATTTCTGAATCGACACTGATAGTCAGTATCGTTGGTGCGGTCTTTGCAAGCACAGGCTTTTGGGCGTTCCTCACCTATCTCATTCAGAGAAAGGACACGAAGGAAAGTGCGGAAGGTCAGATGTTGAAAGGTCTCGGACATGACCGTATTTGCTATCTCGGTTCTTGCTATATAAAGCAAGGGTACATAACAAAGGACGATTACGAGAATCTTCACGATTACCTGTATCTTCCCTATAAGAAGCTCGGCGGCAACGGTACAGCGGAAAAGATTATGAAAGAGGTGGAACGATTACCCCTCAAAGACAGAGAGGAGGAGCAGAATGAGTAAGCAAGAGTTCATTGAACAGATTGCGACTTACGTCAAGAAGTACGCTCCCTCCTATGGAATTGTGGTGTACTCGCCCATTATCGCACAGGCGATTTTGGAGAGTGCCTACGGTACTTCCGAGCTGGCAGTCAACGCTTGTAATTTCTTTGGTCTGAAATACCGTGAAGGTCGCTGTAAGACCTGTATCGGCATTTATGACAAAGTAGGAAGCGAGCAGAACTCGGACGGAAGCTACACAAGCTCCGCTATGAAGTGGTGCAAATTCGAGGATATGGAGAACGGTGTTATTGGGTACTTCGATTTCACCAACATATCCAATTATGCAAATCTCAAGGGTGTTACCGACCCTCGGGAATACCTTGAGAACATTAAAGCCGATGGTTATGCTACCTCTCTCAATTATGTGGACAACCTTATGTCTGTGATTGAGACGTGGAGCTTGACCGATTATGACAAGAAGGAGGAAAACGAAATGAGCAATAGTTCTTTGGTATCTTATACCAAACTTAGCCCTAACCATTCGGGGCAGAGGACACACTCTATTGACCGTATCACGCCGCATTGTGTCGTGGGGCAGTTGTCGGCAGAGAGTATCTGTGGGTGCTTCACCAGCACGAGCAGACAGGCAAGCTGTAACTACGGTATCGGTACAGACGGTAAAATCGCTCTGTGCGTAGAGGAGAAAAACCGTTCGTGGTGTTCGTCCAGTAACGCCAACGACCAGCGAGCAGTTACGATTGAGTGTGCGTCCGATTTGAAAGAGCCTTATGCTATGAATAGCAAGGTGTACGCTTCGCTTGTCAACCTGTGTGTGGATATTTGCAAGCGTAACGGTAAGAGCAAGCTGTTGTGGCTCGGTGATAAGGACAAGACCCTTAACTACTCTCCGAAATCCAATGAAATGGTTTTGACCGTTCATCGTTGGTTTGCGAACAAGTCTTGCCCGGGTAACTGGCTGTACGCAAGGCTCGGAGACCTCGCTACGGAGGTTACTAAGAAATTGGGCGGCTCGTCTGATTCTTCGTCTACGACCACTACTACCGATACGCTGTATCGTGTCCGTAAGACGTGGGCTGACAGCAAAAGTCAGTTGGGTGCTTACAAGGTGCTGGCGAACGCTAAGAAAAAGGCTGACGAGAATCCGGGGTATTCTGTTTTCGATGAAAACGGAAAAGTGGTCTACTCCGGGAAGTCCACTACCACAACGACCACATTCACCCCTTACCTCGTGAGAGTAACCGCCGATGTGCTGAATATCCGTAAGGGAGCTGGCACGAACTACGGTACGAACGGGGCTATCCGTGACAAGGGTGTGTACACCATTGTTGCAGAAGCGAGCGGACAGGGTGCTACCAAGTGGGGCAAGCTGAAATCCGGGGCTGGCTGGATTTCGCTGGACTATACCAAGAAAGTTTAAGGAGGACAAAGATTATGATTAACTGGAAAGTACGAATCAAGAACAAGACCTTTTGGCTGACGCTTATCCCGGCTGTGCTTCTGCTGGCACAGGTGGTAGTGGCGGTGTTTGGTTACACCGTTGATTTCGGCGAACTGGGAAGCAAGCTCATTGACGTGGTGAACGCTCTGTTTGCGGTGCTGGTGATTCTCGGTATCGTGAATGACCCGACCACCGCTGGCGTGAGCGATTCCAAACAGGCTCTTACTTACGAAACACCGAAAAAAGAGGAAGACTAACCGAAGTTAGACTTCCTCTACTATCAAAACAAATCCGAAACAGTGTTTCACGAAAAATAATGAGTTCGGATTTGCACTATTTGGTGGAGATGACGGGAATCGAACCCGTGTCCGAAAGCATTTCCACAGGAGTTTCTCCGAGCGCAGCTTTTGTTTTAAAAGTTCGCCTTCTGCAACGCCCAAAAGCAGGCTTTACAGAACGCTATCCCGTGATTCCCTCATGCTGCCGGGCTTTCACATGAAGTTTTCCTGCATGTTTGACGCATCGCACCGAGCCTGCAGGTGAACTCAGGCGT
>Ga0129308_1001261_pt1 | contig 27966 bp, 30 predicted proteins | sample L827metagenome_FD_94440 | JGI IMG/M metagenome (GOLD analysis project Ga0129308, IMG submission 94440) | Ring-tailed lemur group fecal microbial communities from Wisconsin, USA - L827 metagenome | ecosystem: Host-associated > Mammals > Digestive system > Large intestine > Fecal | place: USA...
TATGAATGGATCAGGCTTTCTTTTCCTCAGCGGGAGCTTCCGTCTTCTCCTCGATGGCGGCGGGCTCTTCCTTCTTTTTCTTCTTATCGGCCTTATCAGCTTTCTCCTCCACGGGCTGGTCCGTGGTCTGGACGCCGGTGGTGGAAACGGCCCACCGGGTGACCTCCATGCGGACACGGTCCTCGCTGGTCTCGATGATCAGCGTGTCCTTATTGGCATGGACCACGCGGCCGACGATACCGCCGATGGTGGTGACGGTGTCGCCCTTCTTGATGCCCTCACGCATGGCCTCGGCCTTCTTCTTCCGCTTGTTCTCAGGACGGATCAGCAGGAAGTAGAAGATAGCCAGCATGACGACCAGCATGACGATAGAGTAGGTGTTACTGTTCATATTGTGAAACTCCTTTTTCCTTTGTGGATTACAATGGTACTATTATACCAAAAGACAGTTGTTTTGCAAGAACTTTCTTGTAGCCCTCAAATATTTCAAGGGACACAGGCACCGCTCACGCCCGTTTTTCCAGGTTCCCGCTGTACCGCTCCCGGAATTCGGCGAAAGTCCCCTCGTCCAGCGCCTGACGGATCTTCGCCATCAGGTCGTTGTAAAAATACAGGTTGTGGAGCACCGCCAGCCGCAGGGCCAGCACCTCATCCGCCTTGAACAGGTGCCGCAGATACGCCCGGGAGAAGCTGCGGCACACGGGGCATCCGCAGCTTTCGCTGATGGGCCGCTCATCGGCGGCGTACTTTTCGTTGAGGATGTTCACGGTACCCTCCCAGGTAAAGAGCTTGCCGTGGCGGCCGTTGCGGGAGGGCATGACGCAGTCGAAAAAGTCCACGCCCCGGCTGACGGCCTCGATGATGTTGCTGGGAGTGCCCACGCCCATGAGGTAGCGGGGCTTTTCCGCCGGCATGAAGGGCTCCACCACGTCGATCATCTCGTACATGACCTCCGCCGGCTCTCCCACCGCCAGACCGCCGATGGCAAAGCCGTCACAGTCGATTTTTGCGATTTCCCGCATATGCCAGACCCGCAGGTCCGCGTAGGTGGCGCCCTGGTTGATGCCAAAGAGCATCTGCTTTGGGTTCACGGTGTCCGGCAGGCTGTTCAGCCGGTCATGCTCCGCCTTGCACCGCTCCAGCCACCGCAGCGTCCGCTCGCAGCTGGCCTTGGCGTATTCGTAGGCCGCCGGGTTCTCTACGCACTCGTCAAAGGCCATGGCGATGTCGCTGCCCAGGTTGGACTGGATGCGCATGGACTCCTCCGGTCCCATGAAAATCTTCCGGCCGTCGATGTGGGAGGAGAAATAGACGCCCTCCTCCTTGATCTTCCGCAGGGACGCCAGAGAGAATACCTGGAAGCCGCCGGAGTCCGTCAGGATGGGGCCGTCCCAGTTCATGAACCTGTGGAGACCCCCCATCTGCCGCACCAGCCGGTCGCCGGGGCGCAGGTGCAGGTGGTAGGTGTTGGACAACTCGATCTGGCAGCCCACTTCCTTCAGGTCGTGGGCGGAGACGCCGCCCTTGATGGCGGCCTGGGTGCCCACGTTCATAAACACCGGCGTCTGCACGGTGCCGCCGTGGGCGCAGGAAAATTCGCCGCGGCGGGCGCGGCCTTCCGTTTTGAGTACTTTGAACATATTCCTTCTCGTTTCTGTTTATTTTACGCGGTCAAAAAAGGCCCGCAGCTCCGCTTTCCGCTCCGCTGTCAAAGCGGTCTTGCGGACACCCAACTCCGCGCCGGCCAGGGCCGTCAGCTGGTGAAAGCAGGCGCCGGGGTCCACCTGGGTGCGAATGCGGAGCCAGGCCTCGCAGGCGCCGGCAGCGCGCAGCTCCTCCGCCGAGTTGATGTCCACCCGGCGCAGATTCTCCGCCAGAACGGGGCCGATATTGGGCAGTTCGGTCAGTTCCACAGGCACTCCCTCCCTTTTCAGACTTTCTCGTTTATTATAGTACACCCGCCTCCCAGGCGCAAGCCAGAAAAACAGCCGCCGCGACATCTGCCACGGCGGCTGTTCTTTACACTGCGGTCTCCTCCGCCGGGTTCACGTGAACCATACAGTGCTTCACCTGGGGAAACTGCTTTTCCAGGGCGTCATGGACCGCCTGGGCAGTGGCGTGGGTCACCTTCAGAGGCAGGTCTCCGTCCGCCTGGATCTCCACATCCACATAGACCCGGTCGCCGAACAGGCGGGTATTCAGGGCATCCAGTCCCAATACGCCCGGTTGGGACAAAATGGATTCCTTCATTTCCTCCGTCAGCTCCGGGGAACAGGCGTGGTCCGTCATTTTGGAAAGGGCATCCCGCAAAATATCCCACGCCGCCTTCAGGATAAACAGGCAGATGACCACGCTGGCCACGCTGTCCAGCACCGGAAAGCCCAGCCGGGCGCCCAGGATTCCGGCGAAGCTGCCCACGGAGGACAGGGCGTCGGACCGGTGGTGCCAGGCCTCTGCCTTCAGGGCGCTGGAATTGATTTTTTTCGCCGCCAGCCAGGTGTACCAGAACATGCTTTCCTTCACCACGATGGAGACCACCGCGGCGGCAAGAGCCAGGGTGCCGGGCACCACCAGCGCCTCGTCTCCGGCGATCTTGCGGATGCCGGAAATGCCGATGCCAAGGCCCGTGGCCGCCAGAATGACGCCCAGGACCAGCGCGGCGATACACTCCAGCCGCTCATGGCCGTAAGGATGGTCCCGGTCGGCGTCCCGGCCCGCCAGCTTCACGCCCAGGATGACGATCAATGTGGCCAGGACATCCGACGCCGAATGAACGGCATCGGAGATCATGGCGCCGGAATGGGCCAGAAAGCCCGCCAGGAATTTGAAGGCCGCCAGGGCCAGGTTGATGGCAATGGTCACGGCGGATACGCCGACTGCCACCTTTTCATGCTGTTTAGGGTCCATCAGTTACCTCCCGAAAAATGAATTTTGGCAGATAGCTCTCCCCTGCTTCACGAAAAAAGGGTGCAAAAAAACACCCGCGGCACAGGTCGCACTGTCCCGCGGATGGGCGTCATCCGCTGCCGCGAAAGCGGCCCGGCGCATGGACACGGTCCACCGCCTGCTCAGTTTGTACTGTTGTCCGGCGCTTTGAAAAGCGTGATGCAGTGCAAAGAGGTTATTGTCAGGATATCATACGTTTTAGCCGCCGTCAAGGTGTTTTGCAAACGTTTGTTTTGACAAACTGTGAACTTTTTTGGCAAAAAACACCCCAGGCCTTCGCCCGGGGCGTCCGCAATCGATTTTCTGCTTTTTACCGCAGGAACATGGCATCGCCAAAGGAGAAAAAGCGGTAGCGCTCTTTGACCGCTTCCTGGTATGCCGCCAGAATGTGCTCTCTTCCGGCGAAGGCGGATACCAGCATGATGAGGGTGCTCTCCGGCAGGTGGAAGTTGGTCACCAGGCCGTCCATGACCTTGAATTTGTAGCCGGGGTAGATATAGATATTGGTCCACCCGGCCTTGGCCTCCATGTGGCCGTCCTCCGCCGCCCAGCTCTCCAGGGTCCGGCAGGAGGTGGTGCCCACGCAGATGCAGCGGCCGCCGTTGGCTTTCGTCCGGTTGATGAGGTCCGCCGTCTCCTGGGGGATGGTGCAGAACTCGCTGTGCATCTCGTGTTCCGTGATCTCCTCCTCCTTCACGGGGCGGAAGGTGCCAAGGCCCACATGGAGCGTCACATACCCGATGCCCACGCCGCGGGCAGCGATCTTCTCCAGCAGCTCCGGCGTGAAGTGGAGCCCCGCCGTGGGGGCCGCGGCACTGCCCAGGACCTTGGAGTACACAGTCTGATACCGCTCCTGGTCCTGCAGCTCCTCCTTGATGTAGGGCGGCAAGGGCATTTTGCCCAGCCGCTCCAGCACCTCCAGGAAAATCCCCTCGTAATCGAAGCGGACCAGGCGGTTGCCGTCCGGCAGCTCCTCCACCACCTGGGCGGTCAGCTCTCCCTCGCCGAAGCTGAGCTTGGCGCCGGTGCGCATTTTCCGGCCCGGCCGCACCAGGCACTCCCAGGTCTTGTCTCCCCGGTCAATGAGCAGCAGCACCTCGCAGGCTCCGCCGCCGGGCAGCCGCTGGCCCAGCAGGCGGGCCGGCAGCACCCGGGAGTTGTTGAGGATCAGGCAGTCGCCGGGGTTCAAAAAGTCCGGCAGCTCATAAAAATGGTGGTGCTCCACGGCGCCGCTTGCCCGGTCCAGGGTCATGAGGCGGGAGGTATCCCGCTTGTCCAAAGGCGTCTGGGCAATGAGCTCCTGGGGCAGGTCATAGTAAAAATCGCTGGTTTTCATATTGGTCAGGTCCCTCACTTGATGGTGATATCCGTATAGTAAAATTCCAAAATCTCGTCATAGCTGTATCCGCCCTCCGCCATGGCCCGGGCACCGTACTGGCTGAGGCCCACGTTGTGGCCGCTGCCGCTGCCGGTGATGGTGAAGCAGTCGCCGCTGCCGGAGGTGACGCCCACCCGGCGGGTAACAGTGTCGGCGGAGAGCTTTTCCACGCCGCTGTCGGTGATAACATACCAATCCCCGCCGGACAGGGTGGTCTTTTTCCCGCCGGTGGCAATGGCCACGGCCCCCTCCAGGGTGGAGAGCTTCTGGGAACCGTTCACATAAATGCTGCCGCTGCCCACCACCACAGTCTCGCCGCCCTCGCCGCCGCTGATGGTGAAGCGCATACTGGGAACGGACTTTTGATAAGTGCTGCTGTAAAACACGGTGCGGGCGGCGTCGCCCTTCACCGTCAGGGTCTTTCCCCTGGTGTCCACAAACGTGACGGCGGCCACATTGCCCATGTCGGTGACGGCGGAGACATAGACGTTCTCCACCTGGCCGATGTCATAGTTTTTCTGCTGTAAGATCCACGTCAGCTGGTCCGCCGTGTAGGTGACGGACCAGTTGTAATTGGGGATGGAGATCAGCTCCTCGTAGGGGTCCTCTTTCCCCACCAGGTACGGCACCCGGCCGCCCCAGACGTTTTCCGCGTCCTCGGTGGCGCCGCCGTTGGAGGAGTGGTACACCGCCTCGATGAGCTCCCCATCGTAGTACAGGCACTCCCCCTCCGTGTTGTCCACCGCCTCATCGGAGAGGCTGGTGGCGGTGTTGGTGCCGTTGTACACCTGGCAGCAGGTGCCGCTGCACACATCGAAATCGTAGCTCTGGTGCTTCGTATTGCGGCAGGCGAAGGTCCGGGCGCACACCGCCTGGGCCTCCAGGGCGGCCAGGGGCCAGTCGCCGTTCATCTCATAGGGCACCACGCCCTTCACATAGTCCTCCAGGTCCACCACGTTGATGACCCGCAGATCGCCGCCGCTGGGGCGGACATACTCAAAGCCGCCCTTGTACTTGTAGCCCTTGAACCAGGTGACAGGCTCCTCCCGCCGCCCCGCCTGGGGCATGACGCCCAGGGACAGGTCCCAGCCGTTTTGGAACTCAAACAGCACATCGGTGGTGCGGGTGCGGGTCACCAACACACCGGCGGAGGAGGATTTCACCGCCGAACCGTCCATTCCCAGGTCCTCCAGGGCGTCCTCCGCCTCGCCCCGGGATTCGTAGCAGCCGAAGCGGACCACGAACTCCCCGTCGATATAGGCGGGCCAGCCTCCCAGGTCCCAGGCGTCCTCGGCGCACTGGTCATAATCGTCATACGTCCCATCCAGCTGCACGTGCCAGGGGCCCATGACCCTTCTTCCGCCTGTGGAGGAATAATTGCCGTCGTCATCCACATATATTGTGCCTGCGGCGGTCATGGAAATACATGTCTCCTCCGTCCAGCCCAGGGCCACAAACTCCCGTCCGTCCTCAAAGTAGCCGAACTCGTAGCCCTCCCCCACCGCGTTTTCCAGATTGGCGGAAAACAGGGCGGTGGAGCCATACCGCAGGCCCACCCGCAGGGTGTCCCGCTCCGCCGCGGCGGCGGAAACAGCCGTCAATGTAAAAAATGTCACAACGCCCAGCAGCGCCATCAGCCCTTTTTTCATGCATCCTCCCTATGGTCCCGGCGTTGACGGTCACGCGAAAGTGTGCTATCATACATACAAATGTCCGTCCCAGATGTACAAAGAAGGTTTTTCCCTAATAGAAGACATTATAGTACAATTTCGCGGTACATTCAACCAAAATCGACGGAGGCTCCCCGCGGCGCCCCCCTCCCAGGAGGAAACAATCATGAAACAATACAAAGTCGGTATCATCGGCTGCACCGGTATGGTGGGCCAGCGCTTCATCACCCTGATGGAAAACCACCCCTGGTTCCAGCTGACCGCCCTGGCCGCCAGCGCCCGCAGCGCCGGAAAGACCTACGAGGAGGCCGTGGAGGGCCGCTGGGCCCTGGACATTCCCCTGCCCGAGGAGGCCAAGAAGCTGGTGGTCCTGGACGCAGAGGCCGACGCCGAAAAAATGGCCGCTTTGGTGGATTTCTGCTTCTGCGCCGTGGATATGAAGAAAGAGGACATCCGGGCCCTGGAGGAAAAATACGCCAAGCTGGAGTGCCCCATTGTCTCCAACAACTCCGCCCACCGCTGGACGGATGACGTGCCCATGGTGGTGCCGGAGATCAACGCCGACCACATCGCCGTCATCGACGCCCAGCGCAAGCGCCTGGGCACGAAGCGGGGCTTCATCGCCGTGAAGTCCAACTGCTCCCTCCAGAGCTATGTCCCCGCCCTGCATCCCCTGAAAAAGTACGGTCTGGAGCAGGCGCTGGTGTGCACGTACCAGGCCATCTCCGGTGCCGGCAAGACCTTTGCCCGCTGGCCGGAAATGGTGGATAACTGCATCCCCTTCATCGGCGGCGAGGAGGAAAAGAGCGAGCAGGAGCCCTTGAAGCTGTGGGGCCATATCGAGGACGGCAAGATCGTCAAGGCCGACGGCCCCTCCATCACCGCCCAGTGCTTCCGGGTGGCCTGCCAGGACGGCCACATGGCCGCAGTGTTCATGAAGTTCCAGGATGGCTGTAAGCCCTCCATGGAGCAGATCAAGGCCGACTGGGCCGCCTTCCGGGGTCCCGCCCAGGAGCTGGACCTCCCCTCCGCCCCCAAGCAGTTCCTCCACTATTTCGAGGAGGAGAACCGTCCCCAGACGAAGCTGGACCGGATGCTGGAGCACGGCATGGCCGTATCCATCGGCCGCCTGCGGCCCGATACCCAGTACGATTACAAGTTCGTCTGCCTCAGCCACAACACCCTCCGGGGCGCCGCCGGCGGCGCCGTGCTTCTGGCGGAGCTGCTGTGCGCCAAGGGCTACATCGAGGCCAAATAACATTCCTTTGTTACGAAAGAAAGCAGATGCCCAAGCCGGGCATCTGCTTTTCTCTTGCGTGCAAACCGCCGTTTTTTGGAAAGGGAGTGTGTTTTTCTGTGAAGCAACCTATCTTTACAGGCTCTGGTGTGGCAATTGTCACGCCCTTTGACCGGGAGACCGTGGATTTGGAGGCCCTGGGGCGGCTGCTGGACTTCCAGCTTGCCGGCGGCACCGATGCCGTCATCGTCTGCGGCACCACCGGCGAGGCCGCCACCATGACTTACCGGGAGCGGATGCGGACCATTGAGTACTGCGTGGAGCACGTGGACGGCCGGGTGCCGGTCATCGCCGGCAGCGGATCCAACTCCACGGAAACCGCCCTGGCCCTCAGTCGGGACGCGGAGCGGGCCGGGGCGGACGGCTTGCTGCTGGTGACGCCCTACTACAACAAGGCCAGCCAGACGGGGCTCATCCGCCACTTCGGCGTCATCGCCGACGCGGTGACAGTGCCCATTATCTTGTACGACGTGCCCTCCCGCACCGGCGTCACCATCGCGCCGGAGACCTATGCCGCCCTGGCGAAGCACCCCAACATCAACGGCGTCAAGGAGGCCGGCGGCGACCTGGGCGCCATCCAGCGGACCCGGAACCTCTGTCCGGCGGACTTTTCCATCTGGTCCGGCAACGATGACCAGACGGTGCCCATCTGCGCCCTGGGGGGCGTGGGCGTCATCTCCGTGGCGGCCAACGTGGTGCCGGACAAAATGCACGAATTGGTATCCCTGTGTCTGGACAACGACTTTGCCGCCGCCGGCGCCCTGCAATTGGAGCTGAAGGAGCTGTGCGACGCCCTGTTCTGCGAGGTGAACCCCATCCCCGTGAAGACCGCCCTGAACCTCATGGGCATGGAGGCGGGGGCCCTGCGGCTGCCCCTGTGCGAGCCCTCCCCCGCCAATCGGGAGCGCATCCGGAAAACGCTGGTGCAATACGAGCTGATAAATCCGTGAGAAACGCCGCCCGGGTCTTCCCGGGCGGCGCTGTTTATGGCTGTTCCATGGCCGCGGCATAGGCGCGGAGATTTGCCTCCATGGAAGCGGACTCGTCATATGTGTACCCCGCAGGATACCCACTGCCGTCTGCCAGCAGCCACCGGAGCGTATCCCTGGGATGCTCCGGGTCCATGTCCACCAGCGCCTCGTCGGTGGTCAGCAGCAGGCGGCTCTGCGCCAGCAGGGCGTTGACCTCCTCCACAAAGGCGGCAATGGCCGCCGGGTCAAAGCTGTGTCCCAGCGGGCTTCCCCAGTTGATGTCAAAGCTCACAGCACTTTCCCGCAGTACCAACTCCTCACCATCCGCACCCAGAGAAAACAGCCGGTACGTGTAGTCGCACCACCCCTGATACATGGTGGGATGGTACTCCAGCAGGTAGTCCTCCCCCTCCAGGGTACAGGCAAACAGGCTGTTCCACCCGGCGTGGGCACTGGCGGCAAAGGCCGTCCAGAGCGTCTCCCCTGCTTTGTTCACGATATGCAGGTCCGTTACTTCCACGGCAGGTGCATCCGGGTATTGACAGTGCACCAGCTCCACAGTCTCCGGCGCGCCGTCGTGGTCAAAATCGTATGTTCCCGGCAGGGTCTCCCCCTCCATCCGGGCCGCCGGCGCAGCGGCAAGCACCGCCTCTCCCTCCGGCGGCGCGTCTTGCGCCTGCCCAGGTCCCGGGCCTGCCCCGCAGACCACTGCCGCCGTCACCGCCAGCAGGGCAAACACCCCCAAAATTTGCCGTTTTTCCATAAAAATACCATCCCTACGCTGTTATACGAACAGTATAGGGATGGTTATTTTTTATGTCAACTACAATCCGGTTACAAAACCGCGCCGCATCAGCCGGCGTTTGCCGCCCGGCGGAATTCGATATAGTCCTCGTAAGTGCCCATTTTGTCGATGAGCCTGCCGTTCTCAAACTCCATGATGCGGTTGGCCACCGTCTGGACGAACTCGTGGTCGTGGGAGGCAAACAGCACCACGCCCTTGAAGTCGATGAGGCCGTTGTTGACGGCGGTGATGGACTCCAGGTCCAGGTGGTTGGTGGGCTGGTCCAGCACCAGCACGTTGGAGCCGAACAGCATCATCCGCGACAGCATACACCGGACCTTCTCGCCGCCGGAGAGGACCTTCACCGGCTTGAACACATCGTCGCCGGAGAACAGCATCCGGCCCAGGAAGGAGCGCTTGAAGGACTCCGTGCTCTCCTCCGCCGTATTGCCCGTGTACTGGGCCAGCCAGTCCAGCAGGTTCAGATCGCAGTCGTTGAAAAAGGCGGAGTTGTCCAGGGGGAAGTAACTGGTGGTGATGGTGGTGCCCCACTTGTAGCTGCCCTCGTCCGGCTCCAGCTCGCCCATGACGATCTTGAACAGAGTGGTCTTGGCGATCTCGTCCTCGCCCACGAAGGCGATCTTGTCTCCCTTGTTCACCCGGAAGCTGACGTTGTCCAGCACCTTCCGGCCGTCCACGGTCTTGGAGAGGTTCTCCACCGTCAATATCTCCTTGCCCGGCTCCCGGTCCATGGTGAAGCCCACGAAGGGATACCGCCGGGAGGAGGCGGGCATCTCCTCCACCGTCAGCTTGTCCAGGAGCTTGCGGCGGGCGGTGGCCTGCTTGCTCTTGGACTTGTTGGCGGAGAACCGCTGGATGAACAGCTGCAATTCCTTGATTTTTTCCTCGTTCTTCCGGTTCTGGTCCCGGATCATCCGCTGGACCATCTGGCTGGACTCATACCAGAACTCGTAGTTGCCCACGTACATCTTGATCTGGCCGTAGTCCACATCCACGATGCTGGTGCACACGGTGTTCAGGAAGTGGCGGTCGTGGCTGACCACCAGGGTCAGGGCCTCGCAGTCCATGAGGAAGTCCTCCAGCCACTCGATGGCCTGGATATCCAGGTGGTTGGTGGGCTCGTCCAGCAGGATGATGTCCGGCTTTCCGAACAGCGCCTGGGCCAGCAGCACCTTCACCTTTTCCTTGGCGGTGAGGCTGCTCATCTCGCTGTACAAAATATCGTTGGACAGGCCCAGGCCCTGGAGCAGGCGGCTCACGTCGCTCTCGGCCTCCCAGCCGCCCATCTCGGCGAATTCCGCCTCCAGCTCGCTGGCCTTCACGCCGTCCTCGTCGGTGAAGTCCTCCTTTTCGTACAGGGCGTCCTTTTCCTTCATCACGTCGTACAGGTGCTGGTTGCCCATGATGACGGTGTCCAGCACGGAGTAGGCGTCATACTGGAAGTGGTCCTGCTTCAGGATGGACATGCGCTCTTCCTTGGGGATGATGACCTCGCCGGTGGTGGGCTCCAAATCGCCGGAGAGGATGCGCAGGAAGGTGGACTTACCGGCGCCGTTGGCGCCGATGATGCCGTAGCAGTTGCCGGGGACGAACTTCAGGTCCACGTGCTTGAACAGCGTCTGGCCGCTGAAATTCATGCTGATGTCGTTGACTGTGATCATGGCGATTCCTTTCTATACGCGCAAACAGGCGCGGAGCGAGCGCCCCGCGTCTGTATGGCGTGTGATGTGGTTACTGTTCCAGGACGGCCTTGTGGTAGACCTTCTTGCCCTTTTTGATGATGATGCCGTCGCCGGCGCAGTCCTTGCAGGACCACTTGGCCTCAATGTCGCCCACCTTCTGGCCGCCGACGCTGACGCCGCCCTGCTGCACCAGCCGCCGGGCCTCGCCCCGGGAGGCGCACAGGCCGCACTTCACCAGCAGGGTCAGAACGTCCATCTGGCCGTCGGTGAAATCCGCCTCGCTGAGGGTGGTGGAGGGCATATGCTCGCTGTCGCCGCTGCCGCCGAACAGGGCCCGGGCGGCGGTCTGGGCCTTTTCGGCCTCCTCCTCGCCGTGGACCAGCTTCGTCAGCTCGTAGGCCAGGATCTCCTTGGCGGTGTTCAGCTGGCTGCCCTCCCACTTGTCCATCTCGTCGATCTGCTCCAGAGGCAGGAAGGTCAGCATCCGGATGCACTTGAGCACATCCGCGTCGCCCACGTTCCGCCAGTACTGGTAGAACTCGAAGGGAGAGGTCTTGTTGGGGTCCAGCCACACGGCGCCGCTGGCGGTCTTGCCCATCTTCTTGCCCTCGGAGTTCAGCAGCAGGGTGATGGTCATGGCGTAGGCGTCCTTGCCCAGCTTCTTGCGGATGAGCTCCGTGCCGCCCAGCATGTTGCTCCACTGGTCATCGCCGCCGAACTGCATGTTGCAGCCCACGGTCTGGAACATGTGGTAGAAGTCGTAGGACTGCATGATCATATAGTTGAACTCCAGGAAGGAAAGGCCCTTTTCCATCCGCTGCTTGTAGCACTCGGCCCGCAGCATGTTGTTGACGGAGAAGCAGGCGCCCACCTCGCGGAGCACATCCACGTAGTTCAGCTTCATGAGCCAGTCGGCGTTGTTCAGCATCATGGCCTTACCCTCGCCGAACTCGATGAACCGCTCCATCTGCTTTTTGAAGCAGTCGCAGTTGTGCTGGATGGTCTCGGGGGTCAGCATCTGGCGCATGTCCGTGCGGCCGGAGGGGTCGCCGATCATGCCGGTGCCGCCGCCGATGAGGGCGATGGGCCGGTTGCCGGCCATCTGCAGCCGCTTCATGAGGCACAGCGCCATGAAGTGGCCCACGTGGAGGGAGTCGGCGGTGGGGTCAAAGCCGATATAGAACACGGCCTTGCCGTTGTTCACCAGGTTCCGGATCTCCTCCTCGTCGGTGACCTGGGCGATCAGGCCACGGGCTTTCAGTTCTTCATAGATCTGCATAGTAGTCTCTCCTGTTCAAAATAAATTTTGCGGAACAGAACAAAAAAATCCTCCGTCCCGGCAGGGACAGAGGGCGAACTTCTTCGCGGTACCACCTCTGGTTCGCCGCCTCCTCGCGAAAGCGGCCTCAGGCCGTGCCAACACACGGCAGCGCGGTAACGGGCGCACCCGGAGCACGCCTACTGGGCCAAGGGCCGTTTGGGTGCCAGCTCCACGGTGTATTCGCCGCCCGTCCCTCTCCCCTTTCCACCGTCCAGGGGCTCTCTTGGCAGGGCGCTTGCGGTTACTTCTCCGCTTCCTCGCTGTATGCAGGGGTTATTTTATCCGATAAACAGGCATTTGTCAACACAAATTCCGGGATTTCAGCCTCCGGAAAGCGCAACCATCCCCGGCGTCTTTTTCGCCAAGACGCCGGGGATGCGGTCACAACGTCTCCCGGTACGCTTCCGCCTGGTCCAGCAGCTCTCCGGCGCTTTCCAGCAGCGCCTCCGTCACATGGCTGCCGCCGGTGATACGGGCCAGCTCCGCCTTGCGCTGCTCCCGGTCCAGCCGGACCACCTTCGTGTACGTCCGGCCGTCCCGCTCTCCCTTTTCCACGGAGAAGTGGGTGTCCGCCATGGCGGCCAGTTGGGGCAGATGGGTGACGCACAGCACCTGCTTGCGCCGGCTCACCTGGGCCAGCTTCTCCGCCACCTTCTGGGCCGCCCGGCCGGAGACGCCGGTATCCACCTCGTCAAACACCAGGGTGGCCACGGCCTCCTGCTCCGCCAGCACGTTTTTCAGCGCCAGCATGATGCGGGCCAGCTCGCCGCCGGAGGCGATCTTGGCGATGGGCCGCAGGTCCTCGCCCACGTTGGCGGACATGAGGAAGCGGATGGTATCGCAGCCGTCGGGGCCGGGCTCCTTTTCCGCGAAGTCGATGGCAAAGCGGACCTTGTGCATATCCAGATCCCGCAGCTCCGCCTGGATGCGCTGCTCCAGAACGAGGGCGGCCGCCTTCCGGGCCCCGGTCAGCGCCGCGCCGGCGTCCTCCACGGCCCGCCGGACCTTCCCCAGCTTTTTTTCCAGCCGGGCCAGGGTGTCATCGGCGGTCTCTATGGCGTCCAGCTCCGCCCGGCACTTGTCCAGATAGTCCAGCATGTCCTCCACGGTGGCGCCGTACTTCTTTTTCAGCCGGTACAGCTGGTCCGCCCGGCTCTCCACCGCGTCCAGCTCCGCCGGAGAAAAGTCGAATTCCGCCCGCTTGTCCCGGACGATCTCGGCAAGGTCATAGGCTTCACACCGCAGTGCTTCCAATCGTTTGTACAGTTCTCCCAGGTCGTCGCTCAGGGTGCGGACACCGGAGATGGCCTCCTCCGCGTCCCGGATGGCCGACAGGGCGCCGCCGGAGTCCTCGCCGCCGAAGAGGCTGTAATCCGCCCCGTCCAGGGCAGCAATGTACTTCTCGCCGCTGCGCAGCAGTGTGCGTCTGGCAAGAAGTTCCTCCTCCTCGCCGGGCACCAGCTCCGCCCGCTCCAGCTCCCCGATCTGGAAGCGCAGGCTGTCCATCCGCCGGGCCTTTTCCGCCTCGTCCATTTTCAGCGCCCGGATGCGGCCCAGCAGCTCCGCCAGGGCGTCGTATGTTTCCCGGTAAGCCGCCAGGACCTCCTCCGTCCGGCCAAAGCGGTCCAGATAGGTCTGGTGCTGCTCCTCGTCCAGAAGGGCCGCGCCGTCGTGCTGGCCGTGGATGTTCAGCAGATCCGCGCCGATCTGCCGCAGCTGGCTGACGGTGATGGGCCGGCCGTTGGCCCGGCAGGCATTCTTACCGTCGGCGCTGATCTCCCGCTGCAAAAGGAGGGCCCCCTCCTCATCCGGAGCCACGCCGGCGGCGGAAAGCCCGGGCAAGTCCGCCGGAACGGCGGAAAACTCCGCGCTGACGAAGGCCTTGTCGGCGCCGGTGCGGATGAGCTCCCGGGAGGTCCGTCCCCCCAGGACGGCGCCCATGGCGTCGATGACGATGGATTTGCCGGCGCCGGTCTCACCGGTCAGGGCGTTGAAGCCCGGGAGGAAGCGGATGTCCGCCTCCTCAATGACAGCGATATTTTCAATATGCAGCAATTCCAGCACGCTCTGGCCCTTCTTTCCTCAACTCAAAACTCCGGTTCCGTCCCGGCAGAATTCACTTCTGCCGGGACACCACTGCCCGCCGCGGCGGCCGCCCGCATCGTATGCGGGCGAGGGGTGGCAGCGGAGCCGGGCGCTGCCCGGCACAGCGTCTAAGGGGGACGCCAGTCTTAGAGCATTTCTTTGATCTCCTCGCAGAACTCCGCGGCGGAGTCCGTATCCCGCATCACCAAAAACGCGGTGTCGTCTCCCGCCAGGGAGCCTACCAGGAAGTTGAACTCCATATTGTCCAACGCCGCGCAGGCGGCGCTGGCCAGGCCCGGCATGGTCTTGATGACCACGATGTTCTGGGCGTAGTCGATGCTGGTGATGCTCTCCCGGAAGATGGTCCGCAGCTTTTCGGCGAAATTCAGCTTTGTCCGGTTGCCGGACACGGCGTACTTGTACACGCCCTGCCCCACCGGCTCCTTCACCAGGTGCATCTGCTTGATGTCCCGGGAAATGGTGGCCTGGGTGCTGGTGATGCCCCGCGCCTGGAGCCGGGAGAGCAGCTGCTCCTGTGTCTCGATATTCTCCTGGGAAATGATCTCCAGGATCATGTTTTGACGGTCATTTTTCATCATGGAACCCTCCCGGCAGCATTTTTTGGGCGAATATCTCGCAGAAGCTCTTTTCCGACAGGCGGACCAGCTTCGTGGTGTATTTGGACTTGCGGACCAGCACCTGGTCATCAGATCTCAGCGCAAAGCCCCGGCTCTCGTCCACGAACAGGTACACCGGTTTCCGGCCGTTGCGCTCCAGTCCGATGGTGAGGGTGTGCTCCGGCGAGAGCACATAAGAGGAAAAGCGCATGTTGTGAATGCAGATGGGACACACCACCATGGTCTGGGCCACCGGCTCCACCACGGGGCCGCCGGCAGAAAGGGAGTAAGCCGTGGAGCCTGTGGGGGTGGCGATGATGACGCCGTCACCGGCGATGTCCGCCAGATGCCGGCCATCGGAGTCGATCTTCAGGTGGATGACATGGGAGATGGGACCCTCCCGGATGACGGCCTCGTTGAGGCCCAGGTTTGTGTAGACCTGCCTGCCCTCCCGGATGACGGACACGTCCAGCATCATCCGCTGCTCCAGCTCAAAGTCCCAGCTCTCCAGCTTCCGCAGCAGCTCCAGTTCCCCGGCCTCCAGCTCCGCGATGAAGCCCAGGCCCCCCATGTTGACCCCCAGCACGGGGATCTTGTTCAGGGCCGCCAGCTTGGCCAGGTGCAAAATGGTGCCGTCCCCGCCGAAGGTCAGCAGCAGGTCCGCGGACCGCAGCTCCGCCTGCAAAGGCCGCACGTCAAAGTCCGCGAAGGCCCCGTCCCGCTGGTCCCGGAAGGGAGAGCACACCACGGTGCGGAAGCCGATCTCGTGGAGGAGCTTCTGGGCTGCCTTCGTAGCCGCCATCCCCCGGTCCCGGCTGGGGTTGGGACAGAGGATGATCTTCTTTGGATTCATAGGCCGCTCCCCTCTCCGTGTTCTTTCAGCGTCTCATGAGACTCCGCCACCAGGGCCTTCAGGTCAAAGGCGCGCTCCTGCCACTCTCCCTTTTCCAGATACCCCAGGTACTCGATGTTTCCCTCGGGTCCCCGGATGGGAGAATATGTCAGGCCAAGGACTGTAAAGCCGGATTCCTTTGCATGTTCCAGGAAGTGCTCCAGCACCTCCAGGTGGACGGCCGGGTCCCGGACCACGCCTTTTTTGCCCACCTTTTCCTTGCCGGCCTCAAACTGGGGCTTCACCAGGCAGGCCACATGGCCCCCCTGCCGCAGCAGGCCGCAAAGGGGCGGCAGGATGAGCTTCAACGAGATGAAGCTCACATCCACAGAGGCGAAATCCAACTCCTCCGGAATTTGCTCATGAGTCAGGTAGCGGGCGTTGGTGCGCTCCATGCACACCACCCGCTCGTCGCTGCGGAGGCTCCAGGCCAGCTGGCCGTAGCCCACATCCACGGCGTACACCTTCCGGGCGCCGTTTTGCAGCATACAGTCGGTAAAGCCGCCGGTGGAAGCGCCGATATCGCCGCAGACGGCGTCATGGAGGTCGATGGGAAAGGAGGCCATGGCCTTTTCCAGCTTCAGCCCGCCCCGGCTGACGTATTTCAGGGCATTGCCCCGGACCTCGATCTCCGCGTCGTTGGGAACGGCGGTGCCGGGCTTGTCCACCCGCTGGCCCTTGACGAACACCAGGCCGCTCATGATGGTGGCCTGGGCCTTCTGGCGGCTCTCCTGGAGCCCCCGCTCCACCAGCAGCACATCCAGCCGTGTTTTATTGCTCATGTCGTTCCTCCTCCACGGCTTTGGCAATGCCCTCCGCGTCCAGGCCGAAGCTGTGCTCCAGCTCCGCCACGCTGCCCTCGGGGGCATAGGTCTTGCCGAGATTGCGCAAAATGAGTTTTTTGGGCGCCATACCCCTCTCCGCCAGCTTGGCGGCCAGGCGCTGGCCCACGCAGCCGGCGCCGAAGGAATCCTCCACCACCAGCAGCGTGTCCGTATGTCCGAAGCATCCTTCCATGTCCCCGATCTCCAGGGGAGAGATGCGGTTGAGCTTCACCACTTCCGCGCTGATGCCCTTTTTCTCCAGCAGCTCCGCCGCCGCCAGGGCGTGGTTGATGAGGACGCCGTAGGCGGCAATGGTCACATCGGTGCCCGGCCGCAGGCAAACGGCGGCCTTTCCCGCCGTATCCTTCCGGAAGGCCCCCTCCCCGCCCCGGGGATAGCGGACGGCCACGGGGCCGGGAATGTCAAACAGCGCCTGGCGCAGCATGGTCCGCAGCTCCGCGAAGCTGGCGGGACAAAGCACCGTAAAGCCCGGAATGGCGCACAGAAACAGCGAGTCGAAGCAGCCGTGGTGGGTCTCGCCGTCAGCGCCCACCAGGCCGGCCCGGTCCACTCCCAGCACCACATGGAGGTACTGCAGGGACACGTCGTGGACCAGCATGTCATAGCCCCGCTGCAAAAACGTGGAGTACACGGCGAACACCGGAATCATGCCCTGGCTGGCAAGGCCCGCCGCCATGGAGACCCCGTGCCCCTCGGCGATGGCCACATCGAAAAACCGCTCCGGGAATTCCTTGGCGAAGGGCCCCAGGCCCGTGCCGTCTGCCATGGCGGCGGTGATGGCGCACACCCGGCTGTCCTGGGCGGCGCAGTCTGCCAGCGTCTTGCCGAACACGGAGGAAAAGCTCTCTCCGCCGGGCTTTTTCAAAAGGCCGGTGGCCGGGTCAAAAGGCGCGACGCCGTGGAACTTGCCGGGGTTCTGCTCGGCAAAGGAATAGCCCTTGCCCTTGACGGTGTGGACATGGACCAGCACGGGGCCCTTCAGTTCCTTGGCCCACTGGAGCATGTCGCACAGGCGGGGCAGGTCATGGCCGTCAATGGGCCCCAGGTACGTGAAGCCCATGTCCTCAAACAATGTGCTGCGTGGCCAGATGCTCTTTTTCAGGAAGGATTTCACCCGGTGGTTGAAACGGTAGATCCGGTTTTTCTCCGGGTGCTTGCCGAACAGGCCCCGGTACCACTTTTTGAAATGGTAGTAGGCGGGCTTGGACCGCAGGCGGCTCAGGTGGCCCGGCATGGCGCCCACGTTGGGGTTGATGGACATACCGTTGTCGTTGAGGATGACGATGAGGGGCTCGCCGGAGGCACCGGCGTTGTTCAGTCCCTCGTAGGCCAGGCCGCCGGTGAGGGCGCCGTCGCCGATGAGGGCCAGCACGCTGTAATCCTCCCCCTTCAGCGTCCTGGCCCGGGCCATGCCCAGGGCCACGGACACGGAGTTGGAGGCGTGGCCCGCGATGAAGGCGTCATGGACGCTCTCGTAGGGCTTGGGAAAGCCGGAAAGCCCCCCGAACTGGCGGAGGGTGGAAAACAGCTCTTTGCGGCCCGTCAGGGCCTTGTGGACATAGCACTGGTGGCCTACGTCGAACACCAGCCGGTCCCGGGAGGTGTCGAACACCCGGTGGATGGCCACCGTCAGCTCCACGGCCCCCAGGTTGGAGGCCAGATGCCCGCCGGTGCGGGACACGTTTTCCACCAGAAATTCCCGGAGTTCCCCACATAGCTGGGGCAGCTGGCTCTTATCCAGAGCCTTCACATCCTCCGGGGAATGGATGGTTTCCAATATCATGGATTTTCTATCTCCTCTCAAGGCTCCCGATGCTCAGGAGCGGTGGAACAGGTGCAGGAAGCGGCCGGCCCAGTAGACCACCTTGGTGCTTTGGTTGATGGCGAACGTCTTGCCCAGCGCCTTTCCGCCGATGGTCAAACCGGAGACCAGGGCGGTGATGCCCGCGGAAATGAGCACACTGCGGGTATCCAGCGCCCGCTGGAGCTGGGTGACGATGACCGCGCCGGTGGCGCCACTGACGATGCCGCAGATGTCACCCACCACATCGTTGCAGACGCTGGAGACATGGCTGGCGTTTTTCAAAAGCCCCAGGGCCTCCTTGGCGCCCTTTTCCTTGTGGGCCGCCATCGAGTGAAAAGGCCTGGCGTCCGCCGCCGTGACGGCCACGCCGATCACGTCGAACACAATGCCAAGGCCAATGAAAAGCGTCAGGATCAAAAGGGCCACCGCAACGCCGGCGCCGTCCATTACAAACTCCGACGCCAGGCTCAAAACGGCGGACAGGCCCACCGCCATGCAGAACACCGTCAGTACCCACTGGCCGGATGTGCCGCCTTTCTTTTTTTCCGTCTTTTTCGGTTGTGTCTGTTTCAAAAAATTCCCTCCAGAAGAAGGCTGATCGTAAAATCCGCTAACACGACGGCGGCGAAAAAAGTAAATCTTACGGCTTAGGTACGGGTTGGATTTCCCCGCGGCACACCTCTCGTTGCCGATGGAGGCGGTTCCCCTTTCAGCGCCGCGGCACGGCGTCGCCGGCCATGCGACCCGACTGCCACTTAGTCCGCACTGCAATCCTTTTTTCGCCCGGGATGACAGCCTAGGTGATTTCCACCACAGTCTGTCCGTTTCTTTAGCCTCTTTTGCAGACCAGGTTTCAGGGGGCGATCGCGGCCGGCTGCTCTGGCCAGAGCGAAACACCGCGTTGTTCCCCCATCCACCTGCCCCACGCAAGGCAGGCTACATCTGCACACAGCGTTACGGCCCCTAAGAGGGCCGATGCACCGCATTGCAGGTTCATATTCTGTTTCGTACACAGGCCGGAAATACCACTGCGGGAGTACGTCTGTGCACAAGAACAGGTCTCCACGGAAACAGGGTCGGGATAACCATGCCATTGGAAAGCGCCCTGAGTCCGCAAGCGTGCGCCGCACGCTTCCCCCCAGCACCCACCCGAAACTGGGCGTATCAAGCAGGCACCACGGGTTTCATCGGTATGCCCTTCAGAGGATTTTTAGGCCCTCCCTAGGAAACGGCAGATCTGACTAGAATACTGCGCCGCCGGTTAGCGAAGTCTAGTATAGCACGGTTTTCATAAATATACAACATATTCTGTATATCCAAAGTGTTAATTTTTTGGCCCCGGCAGTCAGGCTGTCCGCAAACGAAAGACAGCGGAGGAAAATCCCTCCGCTGTCCCGGTGGTCCCGTTTATTTGTTCCGCTCCGCCAGGGAGTCCGCCAGGGCGGCCAGGAAGCCGTCCTGATCGTAAGCCGTGACCGCGGCCTTGGCCCGCTCCGTGGCGGCCAGCACCGCCTTGTCGCAGCCCTCCAGCCCCAGCAGGTCCACGAAGGTCACCTTGCCCTCCTCCTTGTCGGAGCCGATGGGCTTGCCGAAGGCGTCGGTGCCGATGACATCCAGCATGTCGTCCCGGATCTGGAAGGCGAGGCCCAGCTGATAGCCGTACTCCTCCGCGGCGGCCAGCAGCGCCCGGTCTCCGGCGGCGGCCGCCCCCAGCTTGCAGGCGCCGGCGATCATGGCGCCGGTCTTGAGGCGGTGGACCTCCGTCAGCTCCTCCTCTGTGGCCGGGGCGTGGAGGGTATCGATGACCTGGCCGGCCACCATGCCGTCCGCCCCGGCGGCCTCCGCCAGAATGCGGGCGCAGTCCGCCCGCCGCTCCGCCGCAAGGTCCGGCGCCGTCAAAATGAGGCGGAAGGCCTCCGGCTGCAAGGCGTCACCCGCCAGCACCGCCAGCGTTTCGCCGTAGACCTTGTGGTTGGTGGGCTTGCCCCGCCGCAGGTCATCATCGTCCATGCAGGGCAGGTCATCGTGGATGAGGGAGTAGGTATGCACCAACTCCAGCGCGCAGGCCGCCGGCAGGGCGCCGCGCCAGTCCATGCCCGCCAGGCGGGCGAATTCCAGCGTCAGCACCGGGCGGATGCGCTTGCCGCCCGCCAGCAGCGAGTACCGCATGGCCTCATACAGGTCCTTCCAGTGGGGCGCTCCCGTGAACAGGCCCTGCAAATAGTCCTCCACCGCCTGCCGGTATTCCTCGTACCGGGCGTCAAATACCGCTTTTTCCATGCCTTACTCCTCCTTTTCCCCAAAGGGCAGCTCCACCGGAGCGCCGTCAGCGCCCTTCATGAGCTTCACCACCTGCTGTTCCGCCCGGTCCAACTCCCCGGAGCAGGCGGCGATGAGCCGTGTGCCTTCCTCAAAAAGGGCCAGGGAATCCGCCAGAGGGGCGTCGCCCTTTTCCAGCGCCGCCACGATCTCCTCCAGGCGGCGGATGTTCTGTTCAAATGTAGCCGTTTGTTCACCCATGCTTCCTAACCTCCTCAAAGGGCTCGTCCACCGTGGCGGTGAAGCCGCCCGCTCCCAGCGTGACGGACACCCGCTCTCCGGCCGTCACGTCCCGCCAGCTTTTCAGAATCGTTCCGTCCCCGTTCTGGGCCATGGCGTAGCCCCGGCCCAGGACCTTCAGGGGGCTCATGGCGTCCAGGGACGCCGCCAGGGCGGAAAAGCCCTGCTTTTTCCGGGCCAGCTGCCCGGCGGCCAAATCGCCCAGCCGCTGCTGTGCGTGGAGCAGCTCCATCCGCTTGTCCTGGACATAGGCCAGCTGGTCCGTCATGCAGCGTTTTTTCGCCAGAATCTCCAGCCGCTGCCGCAGAGCCTCCAGCCGCGCCGTCTCGCTCTGCTCCATCCGCTCCCCGGCCCCCCGGAGCCACCGCAGCAGCTCTCCCTGGTCCGGCACGGCGATCTCCGCCGCGTTGGAGGGGGTGGAGGCCCTGGCGTCCGCCACAAAGTCGGAGATGGTCACATCCGGCTCGTGGCCCACGGCGGAGATGATAGGCGTCTCACACTGGTAAATGGCCCGGGCCACCCGCTCGTCGTTGAAGGCCCACAGGTCCTCCATGGAGCCGCCGCCCCGGCCGGTAATGATGACATCGCCGATGCGCCACTTGTCCGCGTATCGGATGGCCCCGGCGATCTCCGGCGGCGCCTCCGCTCCCTGGACCCGGACGGGCAGCAGGATGACCTTGGCAATGGGGTACCGCCGCCGCAGGATGCGGATCATGTCATGGACCGCCGCCCCGGCGGAGGAGGTGACGATGGCAATCCTCTCCGGATAGGCGGGCAGGGGCTTTTTGTGGGCAGGGTCGAACAGGCCCTCGGCGTACAGCTTGGCCTTCAGCTGCTCAAAGGCCACCGCCAAATCTCCCACGCCCTCCGGAATCATGGTGCTGCAGTACAGCTGGTAGGCGCCGTCCCGGGGAAACACCGTCACCCGGCCCGTCACCACCACCTTCATGCCGTTTTCCGGGCGGAAGCGCAGCTTCATGGCGCTGCCCTTGAACATGACGCAGCGGATGGCCCCCTCCGGGTCCTTCAGGGTGAAGTAGTGGTGGCCGGAGGGGTACATTTTGTAGTTGGAAAGCTCGCCCCGGACGCAGACGTTCTGGAGCATGGGCTCGTTGTCCAGCAGGAGCTTGACCAGGTTGTTCACTTCCGTGACGGTAAAAACGTGGTTTTCCACCGGGATTCTCCTTACAAAAAAGCAGAGCCGGACGGGGAATCTCCCCGGCCCCGCTCTGCCGCTTTTTTATTCCGAAATCTCCTGCCGCACGAAGCTGCCCAGGATGCCGTTAATGAACTTCACCGTCTCCGGCGTCTCGTATTTCTTGGCGATCTCCACCGCCTCGTTGATGGACACGCCGTTGGGGATGTCCGGCATATACAAGATCTCGTACATGGCCACCCGCATGATGGCGGAGGCCACCAGGGGGATGCGGGCAAAGTTCCAGCCCTTGGCGTACTTGGCGATGTAGCCGTCCAGCTCGGCGGCGTGTTCGTCCACGCCCTTTACCAGCCGGCGGATATACGCCGCCTGCTTGGCGTTGGGCGCCTCGGCATAGATGGCATCCTCCCCCGCCAGTGTGGCGAAGGTCTCCGCCGTCAGGCGGTCATCCAGCAGTTCATCCACGCCGCGGTCCGTGAAGCTCAGCTCATAAGACAGGTGGATGGCAATTTCCCGTGCGGTATTCCGTACCATAACTCAAATCGTCCTTTTCTCTCTCGTTCAAAACACGTCCGTTCCCGCTCAGGGCAGGGTGACGCCGCCCACGTGGATGTTCACCGCGCCCACAGGGCAGCCCGTCATGGCCTCCACGGAGGAAATGACGGCCTTCTGGGCATTTTCCGCCACCTCGGGGATGGGGTGTCCGAATTCCACCGTCAAGTACAGGTCCAGGGTCAAGGCGGCGCCGGTCATGTCGATCTTCACACCCTTGGCGCCCCTTTGGGCGTTTTTCTTGTTATTGACCAGATCAGTGACACTGCCGCCCAAATTGGTCATCATACCGGAGACGCCCTCCACCTCGCGGACAGCGCCCACGGCGATGGCGGCGATGACCTCCTCGGAGATATTGATGCTGCCGTTTTCCTCCGGCAGGGTCATGTATTCCTTGCTTTCGCCCATGGTATCTTCTCCTTAAATCATTCTATCCTTGGTAAATGGGAGGCTCCCTTTCGGGAATTTCTCCCCGCATTGCATTCCTGGATAGATATTTTACCATGGTATCAGGGAAAATACAACCTTTAATTTGCCGCCATGATGCGGATACCGCTGGCATCATAGCCGGTCTCCTTCATGGCGATGTCCGTGATGCGGGCCACATCCTCGCCGGTGAGCTCCCCGCTGCCGGTGGACACCACCACGCTGACGCCGTCCTCCCCCATAAAGGCCACACAGTCGGCGTAGCCCTTGGCGGTGACCAGGCTCTCGATCTGGGCCTCCTTCATGGTGTAGCCCGCCAGCACCTGGATGCCCCGGGAGGCCTCCGTGGCCGCCTCCTGGTCGGCGCCCTCCTGCTCCGCCGCCTCCTGCAGCAGGGAAACGGCGTTGTCCCGGGCCTGTTGGCGGGTCAGCCGGGCGGAGGCGAAGTAATCCGAGCCGGTGTAGACCGTCTCTTCATCCCCTGCCTCGCTGCCCTCCCCGCCGGAGACCAGTGTTGCCTCCCCCAGGATCTTCGTGCCGTTCTCCGGCGTGGTCTCCCCGGTCTGGGCCGCCGGTGTTTTTTCCGTCTGCTGTCCGGTGTATTTCCAGTTCAGCGCCGCCGCAGCGCACACCAGCAGCGCCATGGTCACCACCACGGCGTTTCGTTTCAGTCTCGCGCTCATGGGTCCTCTCCTCCTCCAAATGATCACTGCCACTGGGCCACGGTGACGCGGTCCGCGGAAAGTCCGGTCAGGGCTGTCACCGCCTCCGTCACCGCCAGGCGCACCTCCGCCCGGTTCCCGCCCTGGCACACCACCAGGGCACCCCGGTACACCGGATACGTCTGCCGGGTCACCACCGGCGCGTCCTCCCCGCTGTCGGACGCCATGACCGTTTCCCATCGGCGTGAATAGTCCTCCGGCTCCTGGGGCGAACCGCTGTACGACAGCTCGCCATCCTGTGCCAGCTGCCGCTCGCCGCTTTGCTCCAGGGTCAGCATGACCTGCACCTGTCCCACGCCGGCTATTTTGCCGAGAATGTCTTCCATCTCCCGCTGGATATCCGCCGCTTCCACGGCGGCGGTCCCGCTCTGCCCGCTGTTCTTCCCGGTGGAGCTGCTCCCACTCGGCCATAACAGCAGCACGGCGCCGATCAGCATCACCAAAGCTGCGAATTTGTACTTGTCCCATAGCTTTTTCACTCCTTCAGCTTTCCCCTTCCCGTCCATGCCACACCTGCCTCTCCCGGGGGATGTCCAGTTCCGCCTCTATCCACTGAGCAAGCTCCTCCGCGTATCCGCCTTCCACTTCCACTGACCAGGGCAGGGGCACGCCGTCCCCGCCGGTCCTGGTCTCCACCCGGGCCTGAACGGTCAGTCCCAAAGCGGCGGCTTTGTCCGATATATATGCTTCCGTCTGTTCCGCTATGCCTGCTTTCAGCGCGGTTTCCTGCTCCGCCTCCAGCTGGCGGCGCACCTTTTCCGTCTCCTCCTGCAGCCCCCGCAGCTCCAGGCCCTCCAGGTCCAGCTTCGGAAGGGGCTCCAGCAGCACCGCCAGCAGCACCAGCCCGCTCAAAAAGGACGCCACCCGGCGCAGGCTCCCCTTGGGCACCAGGCTCTGGACCACGGACAGCAGCAGACTCACCACCACGATGGAGACCAGCCATTGCCGCACATGCTCCATCATGGCACCACCGCCCCCACGAAGGTCAAAATGGACACCAGCAGCAGCATGGCGCAGGCGCCGGTCATGCCCAGCACCAGGCCGAAGGCGCTGCCCAGCCCGTCAATGAGCTTGCAAAGCCCCGGCGGCCCCGCCAGAGAGGAGAGGTAAGCCGCCAGCTTATATAAGAGATACTGCACCGCCAGCCGCAAAAAGGGATAGGCGCAGGCCGCCAGCACCGCCAGCACGCCGCCCAGACCCACCACGCTCCGCAGCGCTCCCGCCCCGGCCAGCACCGTCTCCGACGCCTCGGCAATGATGCTCCCCACCACCGGCACCGCGCCGGAAATGGCCGCCCGGGTCACCTTCACCGTCAGGGCATCCGCTCCGCCGGAGATAACCCGGGCCGCCGTCAGGTACAGGGTGAAGGCTGTCAGCGCCGTGGCCAGCAGCCAGGAGACGGTTTTTTTCAGTCCCTCCGCCAACGTGCCCAGCCGGTTTTCCGGAAGACAGGCGGAGGCGGTCAGCACCCCCACGTACAGGTACACCAGCGGCACCAGCAGCCCGTTCACCAGCCGCATCAGGATGTCCGCGAACAGCATGGCCGCCGCCTGCTGCACCGACGCGGAGGACAGCGCCCCGGAGGCGGCGGTGGCCGCCGCCAGGGTGGGCAGCAGGACCGTAGAAAATCCGTTCAGCTGCCGCATGGCCTCCACGCCCAGGCCCATCAGCTCCTCCAGGCTCCCCGCCGTTGTCAGCGACACGCTGAGGGCGCCTGCCATGGACACCACCGGCGACACATTCTCCCCGGGCCAGGCGCCCTCCGCCATGCCGCACAGCACCGCCGCCAGCAGCACGGACACGGCGCCCCTGGCCTGCCGGCGCACCACGGCGCCCGCCTTGTCCGCCAGCGTTTCCCATATGGCGCCCAGGCCAGACGCCAGGGCGTTGTCCTCCTCCAGGTCCACGTCCTCCAGAATGGCTTCCGCCTCCCGGGGCAGGGCCCGCTCCACTTCCCGGGGCAGCTCCGCCGCCCGGGCCCGGACAGTCAGCAGCAGCAAGGCCGCCGCCAGCAGGATCACCCACTTTTTCATGCCATCAGCTCCATCAGCAATTCCAGCACCTTCCGCAGCAGCGGCAGCGACGCCGCCAGGGCGCAGACGGTCCCCGCCGTTTCCACCACCGACGCCAGGGCAGACTCTCCGGCGTCGGCGCAGAGGCCGCTGCCCACCTTCACCACCAGGGCGATGCCCGCCACCTTGTAAAGGGGCGTCAGCAGCCCTTCCGGCACGCCGCTGCGGGTCCCCAGCTCCTCCAGAAACGCCACCGCCTCCCCCAGGGCTTGTCCCAGGGACAGCAGCACCGCCACAGCGGCGCCCAGCACCAAAAGCAGCGCCGTCTCCGGGCTGCCCCGCTTCACCGTCAGGGCCAGCACCGCCGCCAGCACGCACAGGGCCGTTGCCTGCATGGCCTGCTCCATGGTCAAAAGTGGAACAGGGTGCGGATGAGCTCAAACAGGTCGCTGATCTGCCGCACCATCATCATGAGCACCACCACCAGCCCCGCCAGTGTGGTCATCATGGCCTGCTCCTCCCGGCCGGAGCGCACCAACAGTTGGTTCAGCACCGCCACCAAAATGCCGATGGCGGCGATTTTGAATATCAAATCCACATCCATAGGTCAGCCCTCATATCAGTAAAATTACCAGCAGCGCCGAGGCGGAAAACCACAGCGCCGTGGTCCGTTTCTCCGCTTCCGGCCGCCGCTCGTCCCATTCCGCCAGCTGCTTTTCCAGTTGTTTGATGGCAAGTGATATCGCTTTACAGACTTTTTCCTCGTCACCCCGCAGCGCCTGTCCCAGTTCCTCCAGGACCGCCAGGGCCTGCGGCGGCAGGTCCAGTGTATCCACAGCCTGGTGCCACGCCTGGGGCAGCTCCGCGCCCTGCCGCAAAGCCTCCGCCGCCCGGCGGAAAAAGTCCCGCTCCGGCCCCCGGCGGCTGCGGCCCAGGCACGCCAGAAGGGCGGGCATCGGGGTCCGGGCCATGCGGATCTCCTCCGCCATCTGCCCAAGTCCCGCCGTCACTCCCGCCAGGGTGTCCCGCCGCCGCCGGGCGGCGGACAGCTGGGCCCGCCAAGCCCAGGCGCCGCCCAGCAGCACACACACCGCCCCCAGCAGCTTTTTCATGGCAGCTCCTCCACTTCATAGCTCCGCTCTCCGTCCACACAGCGGATGCACACCGCCAAACGGAACACCCGGTCCTCCAGCAGTTGGCGGTACAAGGGCTTTTCCAGCAGCTCCCCCACATCGGCGGCGTGGATGGTGGCCAGCAGCCCCACACCGCAGCCGGCGGCCAGGCTCATGGCCCGCAGGTCCTCCCGGAGAGTAATCTCATCCGCGGCGATGATCTGTGGATTCATGGCCCGCAGCACCATGGGGATGGCCAAGGCCTTGGGGCAGCCGTCCAGCACATCCGTCCGGGGGCCCACATCCATCTGCGGCTCTCCCCGCACCATGACCGCCGCCTCTCCCCGCTCGTCGATGAGGGACACCCGCCGCCCCTGCTCCGAAAGGCACCGCACCAGGTCCCGCAGCAGCGTGGTCTTGCCGCCTCCCGGCGGCGACAGCAGCAGCGTGTTCTGAAAACGGCCCTCCCGCAGCAGCCGGGGTGCCAGTCCGTCCGCCACCCCTAAGTGCTGCCGCCCGATGCGAATGGCGGCGGAGGACAGGTTTTTCAGGTTTGTGTTGACACCGTCCTTCATGACTGCCGTGCCGCACAGGCCCACCCGGAAGCCGCCCCGCACCGGCAAAAAGCCCTCCCGCAGGGTCTCCGCCGCCGCGTACCGGGAAAATTCCGTGGCCAAGTCACACAGGGTCTCCAGCTCCTCCGGCTCCACGACGACCTCAAATTCCTTCTCTCCTCCCGGCAGCAGCACCGTCATGGGCCGTCCCGCCCGGAGCCGCAGCTCTTCCGCGGTTTTCCGCTCCTCCGCCGGCAGGGCCAGCGCCGCCTTCCGCAGCCGCACGGGCAAAATGGCGGCAGCCTCCTCGTAACGCAGGATGTCCTGATTCTTTTCCAAGGGAATTGCCCCCCTTTCTTTGGTCGTTTCCACTCTATGACGGCCCGTCCGGGGTTATGACAACAAAAAAAGAGAGCGGCTTGACCGCTCTCTTTTTCTTATTGTATAAGAAAACCACGCGATAGTCGCGTGGTTCAAAAAAGCCTAAGGCGATGAGGAAGAAAAAGAAGCTCCCTGCTATAATGGAAGTGCGGTCAGCCAACTGCACAAACAACATAACA
>Ga0129308_1001262_pt1 | contig 27955 bp, 22 predicted proteins | sample L827metagenome_FD_94440 | JGI IMG/M metagenome (GOLD analysis project Ga0129308, IMG submission 94440) | Ring-tailed lemur group fecal microbial communities from Wisconsin, USA - L827 metagenome | ecosystem: Host-associated > Mammals > Digestive system > Large intestine > Fecal | place: USA...
CAGAATATACCGCTTTTTAATCTCCCCTGCAGCTTCATTTTGAATTTCCTCATAAGGAATCTCGTGATGGTCCGTTATGATCACCGTCATCCCATAGCTTTTGGCCAATGCAATCTGCTCTGCCGCCGCAATTCCGTTATCGCAGGTCACGATCGTGTCAACGCCGTCCTGCTTTGCTTCCTCCACCAGATGCTCATTCAGCCCATAACCATCCTTCATCCGGTGCGGAATGGCAGTATCCACTCTGGCTCCGCAAAAATTCAGCCCCTTTTTCAAAATATAGGTGGAACATACGCCGTCCACATCATAATCCCCGATCACCCGGATCTGTTTACCCTCCCGGATCTTTTGAGAAAGGAGGCTGACCGCTTCCTCCATCCCCTTCAGCAGCTTTGGATCATACAATTCTTCCGGCGTTCCGTACAAATATCTGCGGATCTGCTCTTCTCCCACAATATCCCTGTTTCGGATAATCCTGGCCAGCACCGGGCTGATTCCGAACTCTTTTGCTATTTTATCAAAATCAGCTCTCTTTGCCGCCACAAACCACTTGGCCATCCGTTTTCCCTCTTTCTTTGCTGCCTTATCCTATCGAAAATCCACAGGAATTACCGGTAAGACAAAACAGAGCCGGGCCGCACTGCGATGCGGTGATCCCGGCCCTGTCCCGTTTCAATCATTTACAAGCTTTATTTTGATGCTTTCTTTACCGCTTTTCCGTTCGCGGCAGCCGCATTTTCTTTCTTCACAATCTTTGTCTTCATCAGATACCACATCGCACCGGCCAGACATACGGAAGAATATGCGCCGCAGGCGATACCTACCATCAACGGAAGCGCAAACTCCTTAATGCTGGACACACCCATCACGTAAAGCACTGCAACCATGATGAAGGTAGTCAGGGAAGTGAAAATACTTCTGGTCAGCGTCTGGCTGATACTTCTGTTCACCAGCTCTTTCAGTTCAGCTTTGCTTCCTTCCAGCTGCATGTTTTCGCGGACACGATCAAAAATAACGATGGTCGCATTAATGGAATAACCAACGATGGTCAGCATGCAGGCGATGAATGTGTTGCCCACGGATACCCTGGCCACCGCATAGAACGCCAGCACCACCAGAACATCATGCACCAGTGCCAACACGCTGCTGGCGCCAAAGCGCACATCCTTGAAGCGGAACCACACATAAATCAGCATGCAGATGACGGAAACCAGCACAGCCAAAATCGCGCCGGATCTCATTTCGGAACTGATTGTGGAGCTGATCGTCTCCGCCGTAATGGATTCCTTATCCACACCGAACTGATCTGCCAGCGCAGTGTTGAGTTCCTCTCTCTGCTCCACGGTCAGGGATTTTGTCTTAAAAATAACCTCATTTGTTCCCTGCACCTTCTGGGTCTGCACATTGGGATCGCCGCTGATCTCTTCGATCACGGGAACGACGGTTGCATCCAGCTCCTCAATGCTAAGATCCTCGTTGAAGGTCACATTGGTGGAAGTTCCGCCCATGAACTCCAGACTGTAATTTAATACATTGCCCGTCCGGGATTTATTCACGCCCATAAACACAAAGCCGCCGATGATCAGCACGCCGGAAATCACAAAGAACACAGCCTTCTTTGAAAGGAAATCCAGCGGCTTTCTGTCCTTCGTACGGCCATAGAATTTCTCATTCTGCAGGCCGATCGCATAAAATGCCTTCAAAATCTGTTTGGTCACTACCAGCGCCGTGAACATGGATACCACAATACCGAGAGCCAGCGTCTGGGCAAAGCCCTTGATCGTACCGGTTCCCATGATCCCCAAAACAGCCGCCGCGATCAGGGTTGTCACGTTGCCGTCGATGATTGCGGACAGAGCCTTTCTGAATCCGATATCAATGGAAGACCTCACGGTCTTTCCTGTCGCAATCTCCTCGCGGATACGCGCAAAAATGATCACGTTCGCATCCACAGCCATGCCGATTGACAGGATAATACCCGCAATACCGGGCAGAGTCAGTGTGAGGTCAAAGCCGTTTAACAAAAGCACCATCATTGCCGTGTACAGGCACAGCGCCAGTGAACTCGCCACGCCGGGAATCCAGTAAACAGCAATCATGAACACAATGACGATTGCCAGACCGATGGCACCCGCCATAAGGCTGGTTCTGATAGCTGCCGAGCCCAGCTGAGCGCCTACCACATTGGAACGCAGCTCCTGCAGTTCAAGCTTGAGTCCACCGATGCGGATCGTAGAAGCAAGCGTCTGCGCTTCCTCGTAGGAAGCCATGCCGTTGATCACTGCATGTCCGTCCGTAATTTCCGCCTGTACGGCAGGATAGCTGATGATTTGATTGTCATAAACGATATAGATGATGTCGTGGTTCGGATATGCAGCCTTGGTAGCCTCTGCGAATTTCTCCGTTCCCTCCGCCGTAAAGGTCAGGGAAACCACAGGCACCTGATTGCCCATGCTGTCCGGCTGATATCCGGCCTGCGCATCCGCCACATCCGTGCCGGTCAGGACTTCCTGAAAATCCTTGTCATAAAAGGCCAGGGAACCTGGCTTTCCCAGCTCTTCCAGAATCGCGTTCGCATCGGAAACGCCGGGAATTTCAATGTTGATACGGTCGCTGCCTTCCTGGTAAACCTGCGCCTCTGTGGAGTAATTCTCCACGCGCTGCTGCAGCTTGAAGATCGTATCGTTCATATCTTCCGTGCTGGGCGCTTCCTCACCTACCACCTCATAGGTGATGCTGACACCGCCTGCCAGATCAAGCCCCTGCTTGATGTTGGCTGCGGACCCTGTCTTGCCGCTGTCCAGGCCAAAGACCGCCACATAGGTGAAACCGATCAACGCCAGAACTGCAACAACCAGGGTAATAATCCCTCTTTTCTTGCTCATCGTTGTACTTCTCCTTATTCTTCTTCATCGGCCAGAGCCGCTTTTATCATAATCGCACATTCCACGCGCTTCTTCTGCAATTCACAGCCCAGATCGTAAGCATCGTTGATATTGCCGTGACAGTTGTAGGAATTGGCAGCGCAGCCGCCGCTGCAGTAAAACTTTGCAAAACAGTTCCGGCACTTTTCCTTTGCGTAGACGTTGCAGCATTTGAACTCGTCCACCAGATCCTGTCTCAAAATGCCCTCGTCCACATTGCCCATCAAAAACTTCTCATTGCCCACAAACTGATGGCAGGGATAAAAATCTCCCCAGGGCGTAACCGCCAGATATTCCGTGCCCGATCCGCAGCCGGAAAGGCGCTTGGCCACACAGGGGCCGCCGCTTAAATCGATCATAAAATGGAAGAAGTTCACACCCCTGCCCTCTTTGTGCCGTTTGAGCAGCTCTGCAGCCAGCCTGTCATATTCCTCCAGAAGTTTCGGGATGTCCTCCTCCGCAAGAGCATAAGGCTCTTTGGGATCTGCCACCACAGGCTCCACGGAAATCTGTTCAAAGCCAAGATCCGCCAGATGCTTCACATCCTCGGAAAAATCCAGATTGTTGCGGGTGAAGGTGCCGCGCACATAATAATTCATCTGGTTGCGGCTCTGCGCCACCTTCTGAAACTTCGGAACGATCAGGTCATAGCTGCCCTGTCCTCCCCGGAAGGGACGCATCCTGTCATGAACCTCCCTGCGGCCGTCAATGCTTAAGACCACATTGCTCATTTCTTTATTGAGAAAATCCAGAACTTCATCGTTCAAAAGCACGCCGTTTGTAGTCAGCGTGAAACGGAACTTCTTATGATGAGGCTCTTCCAGGCTCCGCCCGTAGGCCACCAGATCCTTGACCACCTGCCAGTTCATCAGAGGCTCGCCGCCGAAGAAATCCACTTCCAGATTTACCCTGTTTCCGGAATTGGCAACCAGAAAATCCAGCGCCTTCTTTCCCACTTCAAAGCTCATCAGCGCCCGCCTGCCGTGATATTCTCCCTCTTCCGCAAAGCAATACTGACATGCCAGATTGCAGTCGTGTGCGATATGCAGACACAGCGCCTTGACCACAGTCTGACGGTTCTTAAATCCTTCTATATAATTCTCATAAATATCTTCTGTAAAGAGAGTTCCGTCCTGTGCCAGTTCAAGCACCTCCGAAACGGCCTCCCGCACTTCTTCATGGGAATAAGTCAGGCGTTCGCAGGCTTCCACCGCCGCCGCAACCGTATCCAGATCCCGGATGCCTTCCCTGACAAGCTGCTCTGCCAGAGGAATTACATCATATACTACATCGTCCACAACATGGACGGAGCCGCTGTTGACATCCATTACAATGTTGTAGCCGTTATTTTTATACTGGTGTATCACGTACTGCTGTTTCCTTTCCGCACATAGTATAATCGTTATCGTTCACGCCCGAGCCATGCACTTGCTGCGTGGCTGCGGGAGAGCATGCTTCAAGTGTCAGTTTGGGCTTCGCGAAGCGAATTTTAATGCCCAAACTGATTGTTACAGTTCGCACCAGCAGGGTGTGAACTGTAACGTATAATCGAGTAGGTTGCCCTACTCGATTAAAGCTTTCATCTGCCTATTTGTAACCGACCTTCCTGCCAAACGGTTATTTCGCCTTCTCGCAGCTCTGGTTGCCTACTGTACAGGATGTCTTGCATGCAGACTGACAGGATGTCTGGCATTCTCCGCAGCCGCCTTTTTTCATGGATTCTTTCAGATTTCTTGTCGTTAATGTTTTGATATGTTTCATCTCACAAAAGTCCTCCTTATGTTCTCAGGCTCAAAAAGAGAGCCGCATTTATTCAAAGCTTTGAACAGTATACCATAAAAAAACATTCAGGAAAAGTATTTTTTCAAAAATTCTTATATTTCCCGCTTTTCAGCTGAGCATTCCCCCCAGCATTCCGCTTCCCGCACAGATCATCAGTGTCGTAAAAAAATGATTGCCCAGATCCTTAAATCCCTGATTGACCGCAAGCGTGAGCAGCGCCAGAATCGCAAAATACAGACTTCCGGCTATAAGCCCCCATAAAAATCGTCTGTCCCGCACACATTTCCCGCTTAAAAACCCCGCCAGAAAAGCGGCCAGCACATAGATCACAATGATGCCGATATTCACAATCTGTTCCGACAGCTGCAGCCGGTACAAAAGCAGGGCCAGCAAAAGCAGCGCGCCTCCTGTCAGCAAATAAGCGGCCAACAGACATTTTGCCAGCGTGACCGGCAGCCGCATTGTTCCCCTTTCCATCCTGTTTGTTCTTTCCATGTCCATCCCTCCTTCTTTTCTATTTATATTCTTTACAAACGCTTAACTTGACAACCTCCTTCTTTTTTTGTAAGATTGCATATAAAAATATAGCGTAGCGGTGCGGTGCAAAAAGTGCACCGCGCTAAGAAAAGGAGTGATTTTTTTTGGATACCTCTGGTGTCATACAAATTCTGTCTGTGGTGGTTTTAATCGGCCTTTCGGCCTTTTTCTCTTCCGCTGAGACAGCTCTCACAACTGTAAACCGGGTGAAAGTCCGTTCCCTCGTTGAGGAAGGCAATAAGACGGCAGCCGTTTTACAGAAAGTCCTGGATAACAACTCCAAGATGATTTCCACAATTTTGATCGGCAATAACATTGTCAACATTTCCGCTTCCTCCCTCGTGACGGTTTTTACGACCAGGACCTTTGGAGATTCCGCAGTCGGCATCTCTACCGGAATATTGACGCTGGTGGTTTTGCTGTTCGGCGAAATCGTACCGAAGAATGCGGCGATGCTCTCCGCAGAAAAGCTGGCTCTCTCCTATTCGAGAATCATCTATTTTCTGATGCATGTGCTGACCCCGGTCATCTTCATTGTGGATAAACTGTCCCATGGCATCATGTTCCTTCTCCATATTGATCCAAATAAAAAGCTAAATCAGATGACTGAAACCGAATTGAAAACTTACGTCGATGTAAGCCACGAAGACGGCGTCATCGAGACAGAAGAACGGGAAATGATTTATAACGTGTTTGAATTTTCCGACACGGTCGCAAAGGACATCATGATTCCCCGCATCGATATGAGCACAGTCAATGTGGACGCGGGCTACGATGAGCTGTTCGCCATTTTCCAGGAAAACATGTACACCAGAATCCCTGTTTATCAGGATGATAACGACAATATCATCGGCCTTGTCAACATCAAGGACTTCATGTTTGTCGCCAGCCGTGATAATTTCCACATCCGGGATATTCTCCGCGATGCCTATTATACATATGAATATAAGAAGACAGCCGATCTGATGATCGAAATGCGGGAGCAGCCCTTCAACGTCGCTTTCGTGCTGAATGAATACGGCTCCTGCGTCGGCATGATCACGCTGGAGGATCTGCTGGAAGAAATCGTCGGCGAGATCCGCGATGAATACGATGACGATGAAGACAATCTCATCCAGGAGATAGGGGAACGTGAATATCTGGTGGAAGGCGGCATGAAGCTTTCCGATATTAACGATGCCATCGGCACAGACCTGGAAAGTGAAGATTATGACTCCATCGGCGGCATCATCATCGAGATACTGGATCGTATGCCCCAGCCCGGCGATCAGGCAACCACAAAAGACGGCATCGCCCTCACGGTCGAGTCCGTGGAGCAGAACCGCATCACCAAGGTTCGCATGGTACTGCCCGAGCCGCCAGCCGAGGAGAACCCGGCAGAGCTGCTAAAGGGCATCCATGATACGGATAAGTCAAAGGACAGCGAAGCGGAAGGCAAAGAAGAAAACGTACCGGAAGAAAAGCCGGAAGACTGATGCCTTCATCTGCTGGCCGCGTTTTTACACATATTTTCGGATTATTTTGCATTCATTATAAAAAAGGCACCGACAGCCACTCGTTTTTCCCGGGCTGCCGGCGCCTTTTTTCTTTTGGACTTCCTCCAAAAGCGCTATAAAAAGCGCCTCTTGACTTCTTCATACTTTTCCTGCGTCATGAGCGCATCCTTTTTGATGCTTTTAAAGGTCACGATATAAGTCCAGCGTCCGTAAGGCTCGATCTTTTTGATCTTGGACAGATTGATGATATAGGACTTATGGCTGCGCATGAACTGATCCGCATTCAGTTTCGCTTCAATCTCACTCATCTTTGCGGAAGTCACAAAGCTGTCCGCATCCGTATAAATCACTGTGGAGTTATTCTCTCTCTGAATCAGCACAATGTCTTCGATATCCACAAAGCTCATGCTCTCCCGTCCCTTGACCAGCAGTCTTGAAAGTCCTTTTTTAGTCCTGTCGATCCGCTCGGCTTCCTCCGGCAGCTTCTGCCGCCCCAGGGCAAGAATGCGGTCCAGCGTGCGGTTCACCCGTTCCACGTCAAAGGGTTTTACGAGATAATCAAACGCATACAGTTCAAAGGCCTCCGGCATATACTCTGCATGGGCCGTGGCAAAAATGATCTTCGTCTTCGGCTCCATATCCGTGATGATCCGGGCGCACTCAATGCCGTTTTCGCCCTCAATCCCTATATCCATAAATACCACATCCGGCTTCACCCTGCCAAACTGCACCACCGCATCGGAAAAATTCTCGCTCTCGCCCACGATTTCAAATCCGCCGTGACGTTCTATGATCTTTTTCAAAAGCAGCCGCACGCCGCTTTCATCTTCCACAAGCATCACTTTGTCCGCTGTCATTGCGCTGTATCACTTTCCTTTGTTTTCAAATCCACACTGATGCTGCCGCCTTCTCCCAACGCTTCCCGCATCCGGGTATCGGCCTTCACATTCTGCATCCGGTAATAGTCCATCACGCCCAGACTGCCGTCCCGCAGAGCCTTCGCCATGGCCTTTGGCACCTCCGCCTCCGCTTCCACAACATAGGCGCGCATTTCCTGTTCCTTCGCCACCGCCATGGCCCTGCGCTCTTCCGCTTTCGCCTGGGCGATGTTCTTATCCGCTTCCGCCTGCAGGGTCTGCAGCTGGGCGCCGATATTTCTTCCCACATCAATGTCCGCAATATCAATGGACAGAATCTCAAATGCCGTGCCGGAATCCAGGCCCTTGGTCAGCACCAGCTTTGAAATGTCATCCGGGTTTTCCAGCACTTCTTTGTGGGAATCCGCAGAACCCACGGTTGTGACGATGCCTTCTCCGATTCGCGCCAGAATCGTCGCCTCTCCCGCGCCGCCTACCAGACGTTCCAGATTTGCCCGCACGGTCACTCTCGCCTTCACCAGAAGCTCAATGCCGTCCTTCGCCACAGCCGAAATGTTGGGTGTCTCTATGACCTTGGGATTTACGCTCATGCGCACCGCATCCAGCACATTTCTGCCCGCCAGATCGATTGCTGCCGCTTTTTCAAAAGGGAGCTCTATTCCTGCACGCTCCGATGCGATCAGCGCATTGACCACATTGTCCACATGACCGCCTGCCAGATAATGGGCCTCCAGCTGATTGACGGACATATCCAGTCCGGCCTTCTGCGCCTTGATCAGCGGCAGAACGATGGCGGAAGGAACGACGCGGCGCAGCCGCATTCCCACCATGTTAAAAATGCTCACCTTCACGTTGGCCGCCAGACAGGAGATCCACAGTCCCACCGGCACGAACACGAAAAACAGAACCACTAATAATAAAATCACTCCGCTTAATATAACAACTCCAATGATCGAATTCATACAGTACCCCTTTCCAAGATTCAGATTTCTTTCACCACAAGCCTGGAACCGTTGACCCTGATGATCTCCAGCTTTGCTCCTTTGCTGATATAGCTGCCTTCCGAAACCACATCGAACCTGATATCTTCAAAGTTCCCTGTTCCGGACGGACGAAGATCCGTCACTGCCACGCCCTTTTTCCCCAGCAGATAGTTCAGATCCGCCGAACTGATATAGCCTTCCGATTTTTTCTGTTCCTCCTTCAGGATGAGCGGGGAATTCAGCTTTCCTTTTGAAAACAGCCATAGAATCACGGCCAGCATCACACCCAGCAGGGCCAGCACGATCAGCGTGACGAATGCACCTTCCACCAGCGAATCCGCCGTGCAGAACACTCCTGCAATCAGGCAGATTGCCGCGCCGATTCCCGGCGCTCCAAAGCCGGGCACTGCCATTTCCACCGCTGCCAGAACAAAACCCAGAATCAGCAGAACAATTCCTATCACCTCTATCCACTCCATCTGCATACCTCCTTTCCATCTTCCGTATTTCATCAAAGAAACACATATTGATATCGCTTTATATTGATCATCATAAAATAAATTTTCAAAAAGAAAAGGGGTATCCTGCAAAACATACAGAAATCCCCTCAAAATGTCAATTTTCTGATTTTGCCAAAAGCGCTGTCAGGATTTAACTCTGCGAATTTCATGTTCGGAAACCATAACGCTCAGGTCGCCGCTCTGCCCTTGGGCAGGCGCACCAGAAAGCAGGTCTCTCCCGGCTCCGACTCTGCGCTGACGGACCCGCCTGCTTCCTTCACAAGTCTGGCAACAATAGCCAGCCCCTGTCCGTGTCCTTCCTCCTTCTTGGTGGAGAATCCGGCTTTAAACAGAAACGGCATCAACTGTTCCTCGATCGCCGGGCCGTTATTGGTCACCTCCAGCAGATATTCCCCACTGTTCTCCATCATGCGGACCCGAATCCTTTTTTCTCCCTCTGCTCTTTCCAGCGCCGTCATCGCATTGTCCAGCAGATTTGCAAGGATTCTGCACAGATCCCAGGGCTTTACGGGAATATCCTTCAGCGCAGTTCCCACCTCCAGGTACAAATCGATACTCTGCTGCTCCGCAGCCTCCATCTTCGCCTGCAGCAGCGCGTTGACCGCCGGCTGGGCGGTTTTCATCGCCCTGTTTATCTTCTGTATTTCCTTAAAAACCGGTTTGATATAGGTGTGGGCTTCTTCGTATTCCTCCAGTTCCATCAGTCCGTATACTACCTGAAAATGATTCATCAGATCATGCTTCTGCTCCCGCAGCTTCGCATTTAAACTTTCCAGATTTTTCATGCTCTCTTCATAGCTCTGATCCCGATAGCGCCCCGCAATATAAATTCCCAGAATCGTGATCAGGCTGGAAAGCAGAATCAGGCCGGTATACACCCAGATCACAGGACTGACATCCCCAAAGATGCGGCTTCCCATTCCGGCAAACAGGCATATTCCCATCAAAAACTGCCCTGCGCTGACAAGCAGCAGCATTCCGGTCAGCTTCTTAATATCCATCTCGTTCCTCCTCCAGACAGACAGACAAATAGTAGCCCTCCGGAGCCCGGTATTGCTTCCATGAGGCTGCGCTGTGCGCTCTTTTCTTTTCCCGGACGATTCCCGCTTCCAGATCCACCGTCAGATTTGCAAACCCTACTGCCATGCCGGTTCCGGTCAGCTTCATATAGCTTTCCTTCGCCGTCCAGAGCCGGAAAAATTCCCGTAGTGCTTCCCCGGTCAGCCATTCTGCTGTTTTTTCTTCCGCCTCTTTCGCTCCTTCCGTGTGCCCATATCGCTCCAGAAATTCGCGACGGTCTTCCTCATCCAGTAAATGCCGCAGCATTCCGGACCGGGCGGGCTGTTCTTTCTGAATGTCCACACCCACCGGCCATGGCGCCACGGCGCATACCGCGTAATCACCGGAATGGGAAAGGCTCATATAAACAGGCTCCCTGTCCGCCGGATTCATACATTCCTCCCTTTTGGGCATCACCCGGGGTTTTCCCTTTTCGTCATATCTGACACCAAATTCTTCCAGTCCGCTTTGCCGCAGGGCATAATCCGCCAGAAGCCCTGCGGCCAGAGAAGCGGCCTTTCCCCTCATGGTTTTGCAGGCGTCCGCCTTATACCGGCGCTCTGCATCTACCAGGGTCCGGGCCCTGTCCTGTATCTCCTTTTGATACAGCGGACGGATATCAGCCAGATAAAGCCGTATCCGCCCGCCTTTTGCACTCACTCCGTCACCGTCAGAAGGTTTGTCACCGCATAAACAGTCTGACCGTTATAGCTAAGCTTCGTCCATCCCTTATCCTTATCGACAGCGATCCTCTGGGCCGTCATATCTCCGGTCAGAGTCGCCACCACACAGGAAGGCTCGTTGGTGGTGGGCAGAGACCGCAGATTCGTCTCCCCCTGCTTTGCCATCACCATACCGGACGCGGCCACAAAATGCATTCCCGCTTCCGGATTTTCTGCCGTGATCTTCTCCTGTTCCTTATAATCCATGCTCGTGGCCAGAAGCCTGGAAGAAGCATAGACCACCTGTCCGTTTACTTCCAGTCTGGACCACCCTGTATCGGCGCTGCCGGAAACACCGGTGCGCACCACCGCTTCCCCATAGCTGAGCGTTCCCACAATATTTCCGGTTTCCGTACTGGGAAAATCTCTGAGATTCACCTTGTCCCTGGCTGTCACCGCCTCGCTTACCGTCTTAAAGGTCATATCGCCCACCTGCGTGGCAGCGGACGCAGTCTGCCCGCCTGCAGACTGGCTGCCGCTTTCTCCCTTTTCGACGCTTTCCTGCGCCCCGGCTGAAAGATCCGTTGTCAGGAAGTTATGCACCGCATAAACCTTCTGTCCGTTGTAAATCAGGCGGTCCCAGCCGTTTGAGCCAATTCCCGTGCGCCGCAGTGCTTCTCCGTTTTTGAGCAGATAAACCACGCTGCTGCCCTCCGTGGAAGGGATGTTGCGAAGGTTGGTCTCGTTCTTCGCCGTAACCTGCTCGTCCACCTCCGTGAAATTGATTCCGATTTCCGGATTCGCCTCCACCTCCTGGGCCGGCGTATCATCCTTTGCGGCCGCTTCCTTCTCATATCCAAAGTAGGCCACGTTCACATCCACCTTATTTTTTATGCCGGCAACCTGTCCCTGGCTGGTATACTGCCACATCGCATGAGTTCCGCTGTAAGAAGAAGCGGGCGTCTGCGGAAAAGGCTGCTCCGGATACTGAGAAACCCAAACCTTATATCTGCTTCCCAGCGTCGCCATATCCCACTGGGCACTCCCCTCCATCTCATTTCTGGAGGCGTAAAACATGGGCTGATAGCCGCTCTTGGCTATGGTATCCAGAAAGGCACAGGCAATCTTCGTGCGCTCCTCTTTCGTCAGACTGTGCTGACGGCTGTCTGCGGACTGAAAGTCCTCGCAGTTATAGGCCACCGGATAGGTGATTTTATATTTCGCAATAAACCCTGCCACCCATGCAGCCTCCTCTTTCGCTTCCTGTTCATTGACTGCGGAGGAAAAAAAGTAAGCACCCGCCCAAATCCCGTTCTTCGTCGCCTCCTGAAGATTATACTTCGCACCGGGATCCTCATAAATGACTCCCGTGGACTTCGCCCGATACCCCACACGGATCATCGCAAAATCCACTCCGGCCTCCTTTACCTGCTTCCAGTCAATATTTCCCTGATATTTGGACACATCAATGCCCAGGGTGGCCTGCTGTGTTTCTCCCTCAGGCACCTGCACCGTGCTGACCTCCACCGCCGCGCCTGCGCTGCCTCCTGCGGTCGTCTTCGTGGAAGTCTGGGGATCCTGAGCATCGTCCATACTGCCCACTTCTGCTTTGATTTGTGTCTCCACCGGCTGCTCGTCTGACACTTCCGGTGATGTGTTTTCATTGTTCTCCTGCTGCGCCTCTCCTACACCGGTGCCCTCCTGATCCACGTCTGAAAAGCCGCTGCCTTCTGGTGCCGTTTCTTCTTTGGCCCCCTGCTCTGCTTCCCGGTCTTGTGCTGGTGTCAGAGTCTCTGCAGCATTTTCCTGCTCTGCTGCCACCTCAGCCTGCCCGCCCGCCGTGCCGACCGCATCATCCTTTTTCAGAATCATGACCACGAGCACAATGATCAAAACAGCAATCAATACGGCGGGGATGATCACCGCCAATGCTCCTAATCCCGCATTTCTGCGCTTTTTGCGCCTTCTCTTTGCCATATCTGCATTCCTCTTTACTTCATGGTTAAAACGAAGTTACCTATTGTATAAAAAAACCTGTCAGCAGGCCTCTTTCGCACAGCACAACCGGAAAATTCCGTATGCCGTGCCCGGCACCCCGACAGGTTTTATTATAAATCTCCATGCGTTTTGACGCAACCGCCGAAACCGGAAATTCAAAAAGTCTTAAGATTATGCGTTTGAATCATTTTTCCACGGTCTGCGCAGTAAATGCGCAGACCTGTGTGAACAGTAATGATTATGCCTCTCCCCCGAAAAGCGATTCCTCCCATTGATCCAGATTCTCCGGGTCGATCCTCAACTGAAAATGATCCTTCAGCCTGTTAAATGAGATCAGATCCGATTCCAGTCCTCCCTTCTTCCACGCCTGACAGAAAAAGAAGGCAGAGCGCTCTGCGCTGTCCTCTCCGCCGCCGTCCGCCCCCGCCATAAACTCGTACAGACTCCCCAGTTCGCGGCAGGCGGCCGAAAAATCCTCATCCCGCTCTGCGGCATCGGCCGCGCGCAAAAAGCACTTCTCAGCCCTCTCCAGCATTTCCTGCCGCCGACCGGTCTCTTCATCCCCAAAACTCTTCAGCGCTTCGTTATAACATGCTTTTCCCAAGCCGATACATCCCGCCGGACAGGACTGCATTGCAGACTGCTTATACCAGTAACGTGACCGCTTCTCATCCTTTCCCGCGAAAAGCTCTCCCAGATCCGCCTGAGCCTGAGCATCTCCCGCCTCCGCCGCCTTCTGGGTCCAATGCCGGTACTCCTGCCTGCTATACCCGTAAATTCCGTTCGGAGCATAGCCCCGTGCGATCGCCTTCATTGCCTTCACATCGCCTTTTCTGGCAAGCCCGGTCAGCCACTCCAGCGATACCTCCTTGTTCCCGAGCTTCGCCTGGGAAATTCCTATCCGGTATTGTGCCTGTTCGTCCCCCTCATAGGCCGCCTGGGCATAAAGCCGTACCCTGGCATCCGCGATCCTCTCCATCACTGCCGGGTCTTTCGTTTCCATCAGGGATTTCAGCTGTTCCCGCGCCTGCTTTTTCCCTCTGTCTGAATTTTTTACCGTCCTGATCAGATCGCGCTGTTCCTTTTTCGTCGCTTTCTTTCCAAATATGCTCATAAGTCTGTATTCCCGGATCACTGCTTTTCCAAGAGCCTCAAGCCCTCTGCATAAAGGATAGTTACAATTTCGTACAGTCTAGCACAAACAGATTTGAATTGCAATATGATATGCAGGCAAGCACGCTTCTGCGATATCCGGATTACAGCAGATGTGCTCTCAGTTCTTCTCCGCTCTTTGCGCTCAGATAAGCCGGCGCAATATCAAATACCGTCTTCGCGCCGCATGCACCTTCCTGATTCAGGCGATATGCCGCTCTCGCGTAGGCTGCAATGACGGAACCTGTAAATTCCGGGTTGGAATCCAGCTTCAGGCTGTATTCGATCACATGCGCATGTTCCTTTTCAAGTCCGGTATTGCCGGTGCGGATCACACAGCCCCCATGAGGCAGTCCGCTGTGGTCGCGCTTCATCTCCTCTTCGGTGATGAAGTGTACCGTCGTATCGTAATCGGAGAAGTAGTTGGGCATGGTCTTAATCTCCTCTTCAATTCTCGCAAGATCAGCGCCCTCCTCTGCCACCACAAAGCACTCTCTCGTATGCTTCTGTCTCGTGGTAAGTTCCGGATCGGAACCGCTTCTCACCGCTTCCAGTGCTTCCGGCACCGGAATGGTATACTGTCTGCAGTCCTTTACGCCCGCGATTCTTCTCACCGCGTCAGAATGTCCCTGAGATACGCCCTTGCCCCAGAAAGTATAGTCATGCCCCTCCGGCAGTATGCAGTTGGCATACAGTCTGTTCAGAGAAAACATGCCGGGGTCCCAGCCGCAGGAAATGATGCCGACCTTACCGGCCGCCTTTGCAGCCGCATCCACAGCAGCAAAATGCTCCGGAACCCTTGCGTGGGTGTCAAAGCTGTCCACCACGTTGTACATCGCCGCATACTGAGGCGTCTGCACCGGAAGATCCGTCGCACTGCCGCCGCAGAGAATCAGAACGTCGATCGCATCCTGCATGTTCTCAAGCTCCTCCGCTCCCAGAACCGCAACGCCCTGTGTTCTCACCTTCACGTCCGCAGGATCACGGCGGGTGAACACCGCAGCAAGCTCCATATCGGGATTCTGCGCGATTGCGCTCTCCACGCCTCTTCCCAGATTGCCATATCCTAAAATACCGATTCTAATCATATGCTGTTCTCCTTTATCAATTTAATGCATCAGTATTTTATCACAAAAGCCGAAAATAGGAAATACAAAATTCTATTCCTTCCGGTATTCCTGCCGGAAGCTTCCCGGAGTGCAGGACAGACGTCTCTGAAATACCTGATACAGCATGCGCTCATTCTTATAGCCTACCAGATAGCTGATCTCACTGATAGAGAGATCCGTTTCATACAAAAGCAGTTCAGCCGCTTTGCTTATCCGGATATGATCAATCAGAAAACTGAAATTTGTTCCGGTATATTTTTTGATCAAAGTTGACAGGTAATTCGGATTCATCATATACTCTTCTCCAAAAGACTGCAGAGAAACATCCAGCATATAATTCTGCTTCAGGTAGCCGATGAGCTTTTTCAGAGAACCGGGATAATTGTCCCGGCAAAGCTGAATCTGAAAATACGGGATATCAGGCAGACTGCGGCAAAGCTTTTTCTGATAGGCGTCCGGCAGCTTTTCATAAGCTTTCTGTACCGCGCCAAGAAGCGCATCCGTATCAACCGGCTTAAGCAGGTAATCGATCACATCACATCGAATGGCCCTCTGCGCATAGGAAAAATCATCATAACCGGAGATTACGATAAACTGTATATTTTTGTCTTTTTTATGAAAAAGTTCCATCATGTCCAGTCCGCTCATCTGCTGCATCCGGATGTCCGTAAGGATCAGATCCAGATGGGAATTTTGGAATTTATCCCACGCCTCCTGCCCATCCGATGCAATCCGGACTGTACATGGAACCGTGCAGAATTTCTTTAAAATATTTTCTATTCCATGGGCAATATTTTTTTCATCTTCTACGATCAGAATCTTCATGCAGTTACCTTCCCTTACATAAAATTACCGGTATTCCCCCGGATCAGGGAAAAGCGGATCCGAGTGCCGCCTTCCGGCGGACAGTCTATTAAAAGCCCCTGATGCTGCGGATGAAATGCCTTCAGCCGGTCATTCACATTGCGAAGCCCTACATGGCGGGAAGACGGGCGTGGCCGGTCATAATACAGAATATCCTGTATAACGGCGAGGCGCTCCGGCTCAATTCCGTTCCCGTTATCCCTGATCTGGACATAGACAACATGAGAAAATTCATCATCATCGCCGTAAATATCAAATGAAACAGAAAGCGGAGTATCTTTTTTCATTCCGTGCTTAATGGAATTTTCAAGCAGCGGCTGCAGAACAAAGCGGGGGCAGTACAATTCATCCAGCTCTGTCCGAACAGACATTTCAAAAGTGAGCATTTCCCCCAACCTGATCCTATTTACCTCCAGCCATACTTTTGCACTCTGCAGCTCCTTTTCCAGTGCAGTTGCACCAGTAGAGCTGTCCATGGAATAGCGCAGGTATTTTCCGAAAGTTGCCGTCATTTTTGCTGTTTCCATATCATCATGGGACACAGAGGACATCTGTATATTTTCCAGAATATTATAAAGAAAATGCGGTTTTATCTGCGCCTGCAGGGCATAATACCGTGCTTCCTTCATTTTCAGGGAAACCTCGTAATTATTATGAATCAGGTCATTGATCCGCCCGATCAGCTGATTATAAACCGTAATGGTCATGCCGATTTCGTCCGTATAGTGAACGCACTCGTACACCGTCAGATTTTTTGCTTCCTGATCCGAAATAAAGCGTCCGAAATCCACGAGACGCGAAACCATGGAACGGGAAATGCCAAAATACAGAAGACTGTACAGCAACAGCAGGCAGACTGTGAGGATAATGTAAAAGAAAAAGTGTGTCTTAAGATAATCAATCTGAACAACCGGCTGAAACAGCTGCCCTGATACGATTTTCATTTCATGTACAAAGCACGGCGAATCATCTTCCAAAAGCTCTTCCCGTTCCGCAAACGTGCATTCCCGCAATGTCTGTCCATCGAACAGGAATATACTTTCCCCATCCGCAGGAGAAAAATACCAGGAATAGGACAGATTAGCCGTTAATTGCCTGAGTATCTCATCAACATTGACATCAATTTTTAAAATGCCAAGCCGGAACTGGCTGGTATCGTTATACAAAGTCCGGTAATAGGCAAGGGAGCCGTCAGCATCCCAGATCCAGATTCCGTCGATGTTGTGGTCGATCTGTGTCACTGCATCCTGATCCATTGGAAAATCCCTCATGCTCTCCAGCTTTCCCGATATGGTCAGCGCATAATCCCTGTATCCATACACCGTAAGGCCCAAAACCCTGGAATCAGTGGCGGCACACCGAAAGGTATCCGCCATGGAGCCCAGATAATAAAATAGTATATCGGAAGTCGTTCCATATTCCCCACTTAAATATGCTAAAATTTTCTGATCATTCTGAAAAAAATAAGAATAATTGGATAATTGCTCCAAAAGCGCCGAAAACTGGGAATCAAAGTTGGCGATCTCCTGCTTCTGTGTATTTAAATATACTTCTTTGGCAGAACGGTAATTCAGCGAATACAGCGTCAGTGAAAAAAACGCCACCGGTATGACAATGATAAACAGATAGCCCACCATCAGCTTTTGATTCAGTTTCAGGTTCATAAATCTGTCATATATTTTCCGCATAATGAATTTCATCAGAAAACTTTCCTCCCGGTAGCAGAAACTGTAAAATATATGTTGAATATACCACAGCAAAAAATTAAATCCAACAATTTGCGGGAGATTTTGCCCAAAGGTGAAAAATCCGCATAAAAAATGAGAAACGGACAGATGATTTGCCGTACAAAAACTTTTATACTTTGTATGTAAACAAAATTCATATGAATACAGGGATTCCCAATCACAAGAAAGCCACTCCCCAAAAAATGCGGGAAAAATAACAGGAGGATCTTATGAAGAGAAAAATATTGGCAGCAATCCTATGCCTGAGTATGACAGCTGGCATGCTGGCGGGCTGTGGATCAACGGAAAATACCCAGCAGGAAAGCAGTGCCTCCGGCACCGCCGAAACGGCCGGCGTTTCACCGGAAGCAGCGGCGGAAACGCCCGCTGCAAAAGCAGAAAACGGGGAACCGGTCACATTGGATATATTTATCAATATGTCCTGGTATCCGGTAGATACCTTTACCGGCAAAATCCCGGATAAAATAAAAGAGATCACAGGCATTGACCTTGATGTAACCATCGCCACGGATGACAAACAGTTGGGCGTCATGATCGCATCCGGGGAGCTTCCGGATCTGGTCTTTACCGACGATACAGGAGGCGTTCTGAGTTCCATGAGCAATCCCAATGTGTGCTACTCGCTGGATGAAATGGAGGAAATGACCGGGGTCACCTTCCGGGAAACCGAAAATTATGAGGAAAGAAAGAAGATTGCACAGACCTTTTCTTCGGACGGGGAAGCTTATACCCTGCTGAATAATTATAATACTCAGGAGGACTGGGAAAATGTGAAGGTCGGCGCGCCCGGACAGACATGTATCTATTACAGAAAGGATCTGCTGGATGCCGCAGGAATCGCGGTGCCCACCAATCTGGACGAGTTTCTGACCTGCTGCGAACAGATCAGGGAATACTATCCGGATATAACGCCCCTTGGCGTAGGCGGATACTGGAAAATGCAGCCCTTTGAAAACTGGACAGGCGTTACTGCCGGAACCTATGACCCGGAAAAGAACGAATACAGGTATAATTCGTCCACAGAGGAATACAGGGATTTCCTGAAATATGCCAACACGCTGTACCGCAACGGTTACATCAAAGCCGAGGATTACGCCGTGGAAAACGAAGCGGACGGACATCAGATGGCTTACAACAACGGCTGTATATTCTATACCTGGTATCTGTCCTACAGCAATTTGTCACAGTTAAGCAGCAATTCGGTGGATGAAAACGCAGAATGGGCAGTCCTAAATCCCCTTGGAGAAGCCCCCATCGACACCAGTAAGGGCTGGGCAGGCGCGTTTGTTTCCAGAAACTGTGAGAATGTGGAAGCGGCTGCAACGATCATATCGTATCTGAATACGCTGGAGGGCTCCCGGCTTTCCAGGTGGGGAATAGAGGGCGATGATTATGTCCTGAACGAAGACGGCACGCCGGAATTTTCCCAGCAGTATCTGGAAGCCAGGGATGACAGTGATAAATGGTATCATGAATATAACGTGGCATTTTACTTTGGTGCTTCCACCATCACAGATATGTATATGAACTATTGCGGGCTGAATGAAGATATGTTGTCACAGTTTTCTTCCTATGCTGAAGGGTATAAAAACTTTCCTGAGATCGGCATAGCAGAGCCAACTTCCACGTCCGACGAAGGCGTCATCAAATCGAAACTGGATGAGATCAAAACCAATTATGAAGCGAAGGTGATCTTTACCGATTCCGATGAAGCATTTGAAAGTGCCTATGAAGAATTTATGAATGCAAATGAAAAGACCGGAATTGATCAGTATAACAACTACATGTCAAACCGCATTGCAGAGATAAAGGAAGAATTCGGACTCTGAGCGCCGCAAAGTCAATCCATGGCAGGGTTATCGTCAAGGCTGCCGCCCTGGCGGTATCCCTGCCATTTTATACTCTTCTCTGACTGTTGTCAGATAAATTTTTGAATAAGGAGGTATTTATGAACCGGAATGCGAAAACAGCGCAAAGAAAGACGCCGTTTCAGAAACAGCTCCCACTTCAGCTATTTGCACTGGCGGGCATGCTGTATCTGTTCATTTTTAACATTATTCCAATGGTCGGGTTGATCATGGGTTTTAAAGACTATGATATCACAATGGGCTTTCAGGGGATCTTTACCGCAGATTGGGTCGGGCCGAAATATCTGAAGGAGTTTGTGAACGATTACCAGTTTCCGATGCTGGTAAAAAACACGGTCGGTATCAGCCTGCTGAAGCTGGTCTTTACGTTCCCGCTGCCGATCCTGTTCGCCATCATGATCAGCGAGATGGCGGACGGCCCGCTCAAGCGCCTGACACAGACGGCAAGCTATCTGCCGCATTTCATTTCCTGGGTCATCATATCCGGGATCTCCTACCACTTCCTCTCCTCTAAAGGGATTATCAACACATTGCTTACCAGGCTGCACCTGATTGAAGAACCGATCGGATTTCTGACGGATTCCTCCAAATACTGGGGACTTGCCACCGCACTGGATATGTGGAAGGAGACAGGCTGGTGGGCAATCGTCTTTCTGGCTGCGGTCATGGGCATCAGCCAGGAAATGTACGAATCGGCAAAACTGGACGGTGCAAGCCGTTTACAGAGAATATGGTATATCACGCTGCCCGGCATCAAACCCACGATTATAACCGTACTGATCATGACTCTCGGGAATCTGTTCGGCGGCGGCCTGAGCGGTTCCACCTTTGAACAAAGCTATCTGCTTGGCAATACCATGAACTATGAGGCATCCAGCATTGTACAGACTTATGTATATAATGTAGGCCTGGCAAACGGACGATACGCCTATGCGACGGCAGTGGGGCTGATTCAGTCCGCAATTTCCCTCATTTTCGTGTTCGGAAGCAATTTCCTGTCCAAAAAAGTCGCCGGAAGCGGTCTGTTTTAGGGGGTGTCTCAAATGAAAAAAGCCAGGATAAAAAAGAGCCGGGAGGATAAAATTCTGGATCCGGTCATCATCTTTCTGAGCGTGTTCTGCATTTTTATCACGCTATATCCTTTTTATTATATCATCGTGATTTCCTTCAATGAAGGAATCGATGCGTCCATGGGCGGCATTTACTGGTTTCCCAGAAAGTTCACGCTGGAAAACTATAAAAACTTCTTTACTGACCTCAAGTGGCTGAAGGGCATGTGGATTTCCGTTTCCTCCACGGTACTGGGAACGGCGGCCAGCGTCCTTTTTACCGTTCTGGTGTCCTATGCCCTGTCCTTTCAGGAGCTGGTCCATCGGAAGCTATATATGAAAACCGTCATCGTGTGTATGTATTTTTCCGGAGGAATCATACCATATTACGCGCTGCTAAAGCAGCTTGGACTGATCAACAATTATCTGGTCTATATCATTCCGGGAGCGCTGAGTACCTTCTTTTTGATCATAGGAACCAATTTCTTTGCGGATATCCCGTCTTCGCTTCGGGAATCGGCCATGCTGGACGGCGCAAGCGAGCTGAAAGTATTCGGCAGGATCATCCTTCCGGTTTCCAAGCCTTTCCTTGCAACCTGCATCCTGTTTGTCGGCGTCAACAAATGGAACAACTGGTACGACTGTACCTTTTTCATCCAGAATAAAGGCCTGCGCAATCTCGCCTACCTGATGATGCAGGTGATCAATTCCACACAGATAAGTGCGACGGCGGCGGCCTCCGGCGCCAGCTCCGGTGCCACAACAACGCTGTCCGTCCAGACGGCGGCAATGGCAGTCGCGGTAGTGCCGATTATGTGCGTCTACCCGTTTTTGCAGAAATATTTTGTTTCCGGAATGATGGTCGGTTCCGTAAAGGAATAACCCAATGTCAGGGTGGAACCGGAACAAACTGTATGCAAAAAAATGCCCCGGCTGCGAAACTGTCATACCACATAACAGTTTCGCAGCCGGGATAGTACACCGTGCACGTTTCAAAGCCCTCTACATAATATAAGCCTTCAGATCCTCCTTCAGCTTAGTCCATGCATCCTCATGCTCCACATAGTATTTGGGACAGAGCTTCCCGCAGGTGTCATAATGCCGCTGTATCGCGGAGGGACCCAGGTTATATTCCTTCATCAGCCATCCCAAAAGTTTAAGCAGAGACTGATAGGTGGCATCCGTAAACCTTCCGTCCTCATCCAGATAGCAGCACTCTATGGAAATGGAATTATAATTATGCTCCTTCACCGCATAGGCAATCTCGTCCAGCGGGATACACTGGATGATTTCTCCTTCATATCCGATCACAAAATGCGCCGATGCGGAGGTCTCCCCTGTAATTCCCAGATTTTCAAAATAGCTCCTGTTCTGAGCAGCGCTGGTCCCTGCATTGGCTGTATAATGTACAAAAATCTCCGTCACTTCCGGAAGTGGTTCCCCCGGTCTGGAATATTCATTCGGCGTCAGAAAATCCTCCACAATAAACGGCTTGTCCGACTGATTTTCCTCAATCAGATCCAGTTCCTGCTGAAACTGCATGGCCGTCATGGAGTCCTTTCTCTCTGTCTTCTGCCAGATCGATCTGCCGATTTTCCACAGGCCTGCCACGACCGCAACGCCCAACACCAGCATGATCGTCCCCACCAGAAGCCTGGCTATTATCTGCTGGCGCCTCCGCCTTTTCCTGCGCTGCTCCCTTCTGTAACGCTGCTCTGCTTCTCTGCTTCTTTGCCGCACAGAGGCAGCCCCTTTCACCCTTTCATCCGTCCACAGCTGCACATCCTCTGCCCCCCGCTGTCCCGCTGTCCGGCTCCTTCCCGTGCTGCCATTCTCATTCCGGCCGCCTCTGCTTTGGCTTCCATTGCTGCTCCGGCCGCTTCTCCTGGCCCGCCCGTTCGTTTCCAGAATCATATCCAGATCGCCGCCGTCTCTGTTTCGTCCCATAAAAAACCGCTCCCCGCCATAATCTGTCTTTTGGGGAACATCCTTCATCAATATCCCCAATTATAAGACATTTTAGCACAGGAAACGGTTTCAAATTTTAACGAAATCCTAACTTTTTCTTAATATTGCGCAGCTTCTCACATATTCACAGCATTCCGGGCACTCATTCCTCCTGCGGACCTGCAATCGCAATGCCCAGCTCTTCCAGCTGCTTGTCATCCACCGTGTTCGGGCAGTCGGTCATCAGATCGGAAGCATCCTTCACCTTCGGGAATGCAATCACCTCACGGATGGAATCGGCGCCGGTCAAAAGCATGCACAGACGGTCCAGGCCGTAAGCCAGACCGGCATGAGGCGGAACGCCGTATTTGAAAGCATCCAGCAAAAATCCGAACTGCTCATGGGCTCTTTCTTTGGTGAATCCAAGGGCTGTAAACATTCTCTCCTGCACATCGTCCTGGAAAATTCTGACGCTGCCGCCGCCAAGCTCCACGCCGTTTAACACGATGTCGTAAGCCTTTGCGCGAACCTTGCCCGGATCGGTTTCCAGAAGAGGCAGATCCTCTTCCATGGGCATGGTAAAGGGATGGTGCATCGCCATAAATCTGTTTTCTTCGTCGCTCCACTCAAACTGCGGAAATTCCACAACCCAGAGGAAGTTGAATTTGCTGTGGTCGATCAGCCCCATCTGCTCGCCCAGCTCCAGACGCAGCGCGCCCAGAACGCTCCATACGATATTGGTCTTATCGGCAGCGAACAAAAGCAGGTCGCCGGGCTGTGCGTCCATCGCTGCAGCCAGCCTGTCCAGCTGCTCCTGCGTCATGAATTTGGCGAAGGAAGACTTGTAAGTGCCGTCCTCCAAAACAGCCAGATAAGCCAGTCCCTTCGCGCCGTAACCCTTTGCGAAGTCAACTAACGCATCTATCTTCTTTCTGGGCATGCCAGCCTGTCCTTTTGCATTGATACCGCGCACGGAACCGCCGTTTTCCAGCGCACCTGTAAATACGCCAAAACCACAGCCGGCCACCACTTCTGATACATCCACAAGCTCCATACCAAAACGGGTATCGGGCTTATCTGAACCGTAGCGGTTCATGGCATCAATCCACTTCATCCTCGGCAGCGGAAGTGTGATCTCAAGTCCGATCGCATCCCTGCACACATACTGCAGGACTCTTTCGTTGACATCGATCACATCATCCACATCCACAAAGGAAAGCTCCATATCCACCTGCGTGAATTCCGGCTGTCTGTCAGCACGAAGATCCTCGTCACGGAAGCACTTCGCGATCTGGAAGTAGCGATCATAACCGGAGCACATCAGAAGCTGTTTGAACAGCTGGGGAGACTGGGGCAGCGCATAAAAACTGCCGGGGTGCACGCGGCTGGGCACCAGATAGTCTCTCGCACCTTCCGGTGTGGATTTACACAGGATCGGCGTTTCGATCTCCAAAAATCCCTCGTCCGTCAAAAATCTGCGGAATGCCGCACAGATTTTACTTCTTAAAATGATCTTTTCCTGCTGATCCGGCCTTCTTAAATCCAGATAGCGGTATTTTAAACGGATATCCTCTTTGGTCTTGGAATTTGCCTCAATCGGAAAAGGAGGAGTCTGCGCCTCGGATAAAATGCGCACTTCTGTCGCCCGCACCTCGATCCCGCCGGTTGCCAGGTTCTCATTCACCGCGCCGGAACGCTTCTCCACCTTGCCGACCACAGCGACAACGAACTCGCTTCTCAAACGCTCTGCCTTGGCAAAATTCTCGCTTCCGCAGTCAGCCTCCTCGAAAATGATCTGCAATAAGCCTGCGCGGTCACGCAGATCCACGAAAATAATGCCGCCTTTATTTCTCTGCTTTGCAACCCAGCCCATCACGGTAACGGTCTGCCCCACATTCGCGACAGACAGCTCGCCGCAGCGGCAGGTTCTCTTTAAACCTTTCATTGTCTCAGCCATCATATGCCTCCTATATATTCGCGCCGTCAGAGCCCGGCTGCATCCCGGCCCCAACGACAGCTTATTTATTTTAAAGGATTCTTATAAAATTCCACGAATTCCTCGTATCCCTCTTTGTTCAGCTGTTCCTTCTGGAACTTCTTATTTTTATTCATGCGGGCAACCAGCACCTGAGCGCCGCCCTTTCTGGCCTCCTGCGCCTTGGCAATCACCTTACAAAGTTCCTCGCCGGACACGCCCTTTTCAATCAGATAAGCCACCTTCTTAGGCTGCCCCGGAATCTTGAAGCCGTTCTCCATCATGATAAGGATGATGCGCTCAAATCCGATGGAAAATCCGCAGGCGGGCACATCGTTGCCCGTAAATCTGCCCACCATCTTGTCGTAGCGCCCGCCGCCGCCGCAGCTTCCGCCAAATTCCGGCATCGCGATCTCAAAAATCGTTCCCGTATAATAGGACATGCCGCGCACCAGTGTGGGATCGAAGACGATTTCAAAATCGGAGGACCTGGTCGCCCGGACGCTTGCGATGATCTCCTGCAGGCTCTCCTCGACCTCTTTATCCAAAAAGCCCTCCAGCTTTTCTGCCAGATAAGAAATACCGTCCTCCGCTGCTTCAAGGTCCTTAAACAGCTCAAGATATCTGTCGATGGATTCCTTTGCAAAGCCGCTCTTTTCCAGTTCATCCGATACGCCGTCCAGGCCGATCTTGTCCATCTTGTCCAGAATGATGAATACGGTATCGTACTCTTCCTCCGGAAAACCGCTGTAAGCGGCCATCGCCTTTAAAATTCTTCTCTCGTTGATGCGGATCTGGAAATTCTTAAATCCCAGCTTTCCAAGCGTGGTGGTCGTCGCCAGAATCAGCTCGATCTCCGCCAGATTGGAAGGCTCTCCCAGAATATCAATATCACACTGCATGAACTGACGGTAACGCCCTTTCTGCGGACGGTCCGCACGCCACACGTTGCCGATCTGCAGCGCTTTGAAGGGAGAAGGCAGTTCATTGGAATGATTGGAATAAAAACGCACCAGCGGTACGGTCAGATCATAGCGCAGACCTCCATCCACCAGATCCGCCTCTTCCTTCGCCGTTTCCAGATTCAGCTTTTCCCCTCTTTTCAGTATTTTAAAAATCAATTTCTCATTTTCGCCGCCCTGCTTGCTGCTCAGATTCGCAATGTTTTCCACGCAGGGAGTCTCAATGGAATTAAATCCGAATTGTCCATAGGTCTCCTTGATCACGCTGATGCAGTAATCTCTCAGCTGCATCTCTGTGGGCAGGATATCCTTCATGCCGGTCACCGGCTTCTTGCTGAGTGCCATCTTTCTTTCTCCTTCTTCGTATATGCCTGAACGGTTACGATTCTACACCGTTCTTTCTCATTTTTCAAGCCCTAAGAGCCGTCTCTTGCGTGCGATCATCTCATCGATCTTTTCCATATAAAGCGCCACATCCTTCACATTGTCGCAGCGCTCAATACGTCCGTCGGGAAAGACCGCCTTGGAAATCGTTCCCGCCCCCAGCGCCAGAATGGATTCCTTTTCCTCCATAATGAGAATGTTGTAAATGCCGGCCTTGCCGGGCCTTGCATAACCCACGTTTTCAAAATTGCCGGACATATTCTTCTGGCGATACAGATAATAAGGCTCCATCCCCAGATCATATGCGCCCGCCGCTGCGATTTTCATCGTCTCATCGGTGTTATGCAGGGTGGATATGCCATTCTCCAAAATCCACTGGCTCAAACGGGACGCCCGCTTAATGGCCAGAGAATGCACGGTCAGACTGTCAGGATTTAATTCCTTCACCCGCCCGATGGTGTACGCCACATCTTCCTCATTTTCTCCGGGCAGCCCCAGGATCAGATCCATATTGATATTGTCAAAGCCCTCTTCCCGCGCCATATGAAAAGCATCCACAACCTGCTCCACCGTATGCTGTCTGCCGATCAGCGCAAGCGTTTTCTGATTCATGGTCTGAGGATTGACGCTGATGCGGGTCACGCCATGTTTTTTCAAAACCTGCAGCTTGTCCCTCGTAATGCTGTCCGCGCGTCCGGCCTCCACGGTGAACTCCTGCACATGGGTCCAGTCAAAGGAATTGCGAAGCTTTGACAAAAGCCTGTCAAGCTCCTCTGATTCCAGTGTGGTAGGTGTGCCGCCGCCAATGTAGACGCTGTCCAGAATTTTTTCACTGCATGTTTCCCGCACAAAATCGATCTCCTTTTCCACAGCATCCAGATATTCGCTCACCCGCTTTTTCCAGGCACAGATCGGAAAGGAGGTGAAGGAACAGTACAGGCAGGTGGTGGGACAAAACGGAATCCCTATGTAGAGACTGTATCCCTTTTCATAATGGATTCCCGACAAAATCCGCTGCTCGTATTTTGCAATGCCGACAGACAGCGCTGCCTTGTCGCGGGAAGCCAGATATGTGTCCTGCATATAGGAAAAAACCTCATCGTCCGTCTTTCCCCGCTCCAAAAGCTGCATGGCGATCTTGGTAGGGCGGATTCCCGTCAGCGTTCCCCATGGAAGCTCTTTTTTGGTTATCTCGGAAAGCATCCGGTATAAAAGCTTCTTCAATTCATTTTTCTGCTGCACCCGGTCCTCTGTTCCATCCAAACCTGCGCACCACTTTCTTTCTCCCGGCGCAGGCGCCTTATCCGGTTCTTCAGCAGGTATTTGTCCCGCCGGCCCGGTCTCCCAAAATCCCACAGAAATCATTTCCGTCTCAAAACGTACGAAAAAAGCTGGCAGGCCGGGATCGCTTGCCAGTTCTTTTTCCCCCTCTGTGAAAACCTTCACCTCCTGTTCCGGATAAAAGGCCTTCACCAGAGAATGGATATCATATGCAAATTTATCTTCATTTAAAGTTACGACTATCATCTTCGGTCATCCTTCATACACAATAAGGATTGAACTGCTTTTCTTCTCCTATGGAAGTCTCTTCCCCGTGTCCCGGATACACCTTCGTCTCATCCGGCAGAACAAACAGCTTTTCTTTGATGGAACGGACCAGCTTGCTCATGCTGCCTGTGGGAAGGTCCGTTCTTCCCACGGAACCTGCAAACAGCGTATCTCCTGCGATCAAAAATCCCGCTTCCGGCACATAGTAGCAGCAGCTTCCTATGGTGTGCCCCGGCGTCGCAATCACTTTCAGCTCAATGCCTGCAAAAGAAAGCTCCTGTCCATCCGTCAGCCATTCGTCGGGATCAATCGTCGCCTTTCTGCCCGCCTGTGCGGAAACATTGACATAGGCATCCTGGCAGACCACCTTTTCTGCATCCAGCGCATAGATTTTCGCGCCGGAAAGCTCCCGCAGTTTCTGTGCTCCCCAGATATGGTCAAAATTCCCATGTTCCAGAAGAATCGCAGCAACCTTCAGCTCCTTTTTCTTCAGCGCCTCATAAATATCC
>Ga0129308_1001263_pt1 | contig 27938 bp, 16 predicted proteins | sample L827metagenome_FD_94440 | JGI IMG/M metagenome (GOLD analysis project Ga0129308, IMG submission 94440) | Ring-tailed lemur group fecal microbial communities from Wisconsin, USA - L827 metagenome | ecosystem: Host-associated > Mammals > Digestive system > Large intestine > Fecal | place: USA...
CTGCCCCTCGCGCAGCAGCGGCGCAATCTGTCTGGCAATCGGCAGCGCCGAGTTTGCGCTGGTCAGGCAGAGGATAATGTCACTGGCCCGAAACAACGCTTCCATTGAGGGCTCCATCGCCACATGGTTTTTCGCAGCCCGCGCGCGGATTTCCTCGCCGCGCGGCGTATCCGTCGATGCAACTACGTCAAATGTGTGCAGCGCGGCGCTTTCGGGAACAAGCTCAGAGGTCAGATGGTACGCGGCCTCGCCAAATCCAATCAATCCTAACTGTAACATGATACCTTCTTTCTCTTACGCCCAGTGCGGCCTGTGCAAAGCGTCATGATCCGCCCGGTGTATGTTTCGTATTCTACAAAAATAAATAATTATTTCGTGTTTTCTACAATTCGATTATAGGGGATATTTCCCTCACAATCAATCCTAAAAATGTTACAAATTGCTTTGAAAATTCTTGTAAAAAATGACAACATCGGCAGACATTTTTCTATTAAAAACCCGCTTGACAGCTCCGCTCCATCATATTATAATGTTTACAAATCTACAAAAGTATATAGTTAAGAAGTGTTTTTCTACAATTCCCATGAGGAATTCAACTCACAACTTCAATCCCATCCACTTGACATGAAAGAGGTATCAACATGACACAACAGGAATACGAACGATTCTGTGCGCTTTCCAGCAGCAATGTCTCAGATGCACTGGATGCGCTTGGACTGCTTGGCTCGACCTATGGCGTGCGTCCGGTCTACGAGGGCTGCCCAAAACTTGTCGGCGAAGCGCTTACAGTCAAAATCGGCCCGACCGGCGAGACGCCGATGCCCTCGACGCATTTATGTGCAGAAGCCATCGCCATGGCAAAGCCTGGCAATGTGATTGTCGTGGACAACAGTGGAGATACGACAATCTCTGCCTGGGGCGGACTGCTTGCCAACGCTGCGCGCAGCAAGGGCGCCAACGGTGTCGTTGTAGATGGCGCAGTCCGGGACGTCGACGACTTCTACAACGCAAAGTTCCCCGTCTTTGCCCGCTCGGCAGTCGTACGCACTTCGCGCGGCCGGATCATGGTCTATGAAACCAACGGCATGATCCAGTTCGCCGGTGTTCAGGTCCGTCCCGGCGACATTATCGTCGGCGACCGCAGCGGCGTGACCGTTGTGCCGAAGGAGCACTACAGAGAGGTTCTGGCTAAGGCTGAAGAACTCGAAGGAAAAGAGAACAAAATGATGGACGAAGTCGGCGCCGGCGGCGATATGCTCGAGGTCGATGCAAAGTATGACTATGTCCACATGCTCAAGAAGTAAGGAGAAGCAAAGAAATGACAGATTCAGTAAGACAGCGCCTGATGCGCCTTTCTTCCAACAATATTTCTGATGCCATGACTGCCCTGCAGATTCGCGGCACAACGCGTGGTATCCGCCCGATCTGGGAGGGCTGCCCCAAGATCTGCGGGGAGGCCATCACAATTAAGATGGGTCCTGTCGGTCAGACGGAAGCCGAAACCACCCACTTGGGCGTCCTCAACGCTATGAAGGCCGGCAGGCCAGGCAGCGTTGTTGTTGTCGATCATGGCGGACGGATGGATATCTCCGCCTTTGGCGGCATCATGGGCAATACGGCGCAGGTTTACGGGATGTCCGGCGTCGTTGTGGACGGTGTTTGCCGCGATATTGACGAATATGTGGAAATCGGCCTTCCGATGTACTCCCGCGGCGCTACTGTCGAAACGTCCCGCGGCAAGACGCAGGCCTATCTCATCAATAAAATGATTCAGTTCGGCGGTGTCCAAGTCCGTCCCGGCGATATCGTTTTGGCGGACCGTAGCGGCGTTGTCGTCGTGCCGCAGGAGCGCTTTGAAGAGGTTCTGGTCAAAGCGGAAGAGCTGGAGGAAAACGAGAGCCGCATGATCCGTGAGATTCGCAGCGGCGTGGATCCCGCATCCGTCGACCAAAAGTTCAACTATGAGAATATGCTGCGCAAAGAGGAGACTGCAAAATGAGCGAACACACTGCTTCTCTCCAGGAGCTTGCCGCTGCGTTTCAGGCGTTTGACACCGCAGCCGTATCCGATGCGCTGGACCGTCTTGGGCTCAGAGGCGGCCTGCTCGGAATCCATGCTGTCGTCCCCGGCGCCAAAATCTGTGGTCAGGCGGTCACCGAGCACTATGTACCATGCGGTTTGAAGAAGGATAATGTCGGCGACTTCATCGATGACGTACAGCCCGGACAGGTTGTTGTCATTGACAACGCCGGACGACTGGACTGCACTGTGTGGGGCGATATCATGTCTCTCTATGCTACGCAGCACAAAATTGCCGGCACCGTCATCGACGGCGTATGCCGTGACGTACATGCTGTGCGTGAACTCAACTACCCGATTTTCACGAAAAGCACCTACATGGTTACCGGCAAGGACCGTGTCTACGTCGACCATGTGAATGTCCCTGTCAGCGTTTCCGGCGTACAGATACTTCCGGGCGATTTGATTCTTGCGGACGATTCCGGCGCAGTTGTAATCCCGCAGTCCCGTGCAGAGGAGGTGCTGACTGTCACGCGCGAAATTGAGGAAAAGGAAGATGAAATCCGTAAGCGTGTACTGGCTGGCAGCAAACTGAAGGATGCACGCAGAGAGCTTGGCTATCACAGCCTGCAGACCCGGCGCTGAGCGCCACAGCATTTTCGACCGTTTACTTGCACTCTGCTGCAAAATATGCTATACTTTTTCAAGTATTTTGTTGGAACGTTACAATTTTTAACCGACAGGAGTTTTATAGATGGGCATTTTAGAAGACAAACTGAAGGATTGCCGCCTTACGAAGACCAACCGTCGGATCGGAGAATTCTGCCTGCAAAACAAGCAGGCGCTGCCGCTGCTCTCATCAGTGGAGATTGCGCGCCAGGTTGGCGTCAGCGATGTCTCCGTTATCCGTTTTTCTAAGCTCCTCGGCTACAGCAGCTTTGCAGATTTCAAGCATGACATCCAGCGCGACGTTGCAAATTTACCGTCAGATTATCCTGCCAGCCCGATTGTCCATTTTGTATCCAACCGATCTGTCTCGCAGGATGGGCAAAGGGAAGATCCCGCGCAATATTACCAGCAGATTGTGCAGGATATCTTTGAAAAAAATGAGCGCGGCGTTTTTGACCGCGCTGCACAGCTCATTCTGGCTAGCCGCAACCGATATGTGCTTGGCATCCGGTTCCGCAACAGTGTAGCGGAGATTTGTGCCAATCTCCTGCGTATGAGTACAACAAATGTCATTCATATCCCACCGTCGGACTATGCCGCTTTTCAATATGCAATGGACTTCACACGGGAGGACTGCTTGATCTGGTTTTCGTTCGGGCGCTTCACTAACTTTGAGAAGCAGATTCTGCGCTTTGTTCGGCAGAGCGGCATTCGCCTGATCGTTATTTCTGATGAGCGTGCATCCCAAAGCGCGCTGGCTGCCGATTTACTCATCCAGTCCAGTGGCCGTACCCCTATGCCGTTCTACTCCTCTGCCGGAAACTGCATCATTGCCGAGCTTATCGCCAGCAGCGTCAGCAGCGTCGGCTGGCTTGGCGCTGAAAAGCGGCTGCAGGACTTTGAATCCAGCCTGCAGAGCTCTGTGATTCCAAGCGAAAAAGAATAGGCCCCAGCAGCAGCCGGGGCAGGAAAAAGGAGATATTCCATGAAGCACGTAATTGCAACTGAAAAAGCGCCGGCTGCAATCGGCCCATATGTACAGGCGGTCGATACTGGCGCAATGGTCTACACATCTGGTCAACTCGGGCTAGACCCAGTGACCGGCAAGCTCGTGGATGGCGTTGAAGCACAGGCCCATATGGCTCTGCAAAACCTTCGTGCTATCCTCGCCAAAGCCGGTCTGAGCCTTGCAGATGTCGTAAAGACGACAGTATTTCTGCAGAATCTTGACGACTTTGCTACAGTCAATGCCATTTACGCCACCTATTTTGACGGCACCTACCCGGCAAGAAGCTGCGTCGAGGTCGCTCGCCTCCCGATGGGTGGGCTGGTAGAAATTGAGGCTGTCTGCGCACGTAAATAGCCTTTTGCCTGATATGAACCAATGAAAGGCCGCTCCCGATGGGAGCGGCCAATGTTAATTTCTGCTTTTTCTGAAGGATTCTGCGTTATATGCGGCGAAAGCATCCCGGAAGGCCGGATGGTCTGTCCTTCCTGCGAACGGGCCGCCGCAGAGCCGCCGGAATGCAGCGCGGCTGCAGTGGTAAATCCTGCACCGGTTCGATTCCGGAGAGTGTAATCGCTGCGCCGCCCGATCGTGATCAGACTTCAAAGCAAGCTGTTGCTGCCCATTCCTTTGACTTCCCGTATCATCAGTCCACCGCCGAGGAAGAACGCCAGCAGCTCAGCCAGCGGGCCTGCCCACAGAACGCCGTCCAATCCCAGAATAGCCGCCAGGATCAGCATGGCAGGGACATAAAAGATCACCTGTTTCGCCAAAGAAACCACCGTTGCCATCGCAGGTTTTCCGATTGCCTGGAACAGTGTGCCGGCACAGAGCTGAACGCCGCCGAGGAAGTTTGTCAGCAGATAGATACGGAAGCACTTCACCGCAAACTCTTCGTACAGAGCCGACTCCGAACCAAAGATGCGGATCAATTGCAGCGGGAACAGTTGATAAATGAGCCATGCAGCAACCATTACAACCGTTGTCGTGCCCAGAGTCAGGTAAAGCGTTTTCTTTACCCGGTCATATTTTTCCGCACCATAGTTGAAGCCAAGGATCGGGCGGCTGGCGCTGGAAATACCCATAGCAATTGAGAAGAACAGCATACTTACCTTCATGCACAGACCAAATACGGTAATGGGGATGTCCTCCCCATACACAGACAGCGCACCGTAATGGGTCAGCATATTGTTAGACACGATAGAGATAATCGTGGAGGTCATGGTGTTCAGGCAGCTTGCAATTCCGAGGGACGCCAGCATCCCTGCGAGGGAAAAGCGGAACCGGAAAGAATCTCTTGTCAGCTTGATATTTTTGAACCGGAACAAATACGCCAGATTCAAAACCATGCTAATGAACTGGCTGAAAATCGTGGCCAGAGCTGCGCCGCTGACGCCCATGTCGAAAACAAAGATCAGCAAGGGGTCCAGGAAAAGGTTCAAAACAGAGCCGATCATCATGGAAAACATGGAGTATTTCGGGCTTCCGTCCGCCCGCACGACGCCGTTAACAATGACACCCACAATCACAAAGGGGAAGCCAAGGGCGATGATTCTGCCATACTCCAGCGCATAGGGAAGAATATTGTCAGTTGCACCGAAAATCCGGCAGAGCGGAGTCAAGAATATTAAAACAAGCGCTGTGAACAGGATACTAACGCCTGTACCGGCAATCACAGCATTTCCCACTGCTTTTGATGCTTTTTCCGGCTCGCCTTTCCCGAGCTGCAGACTAAAATAAGTAGCCAGCCCATCACCGAACAATGAGGACAGCGCTATCGCACAGGTTGCAATGGGAGCAATAATGTTTGTCGCTCCATTTCCCAGCATGCCAACGCCCTGCCCAATAAACACTTGGTCCACCATATTATATAGGGAGTTGATGACCATGGAGATTACGCCGGGAATGGCAAAACTCCGGAGCAGCTTGCCAATCCGATCAGTACCAAGCGGATTGACAACGGTTTGTGATTCACTCATGAACGATAATCCTCCTGCATATAGATAGAATTCTAATTATATAGAGATAAAAAATGGATCGAGCTCCGGCACATTTATTTTGTGACCTTTGGAGAGAATTACCGCACATTCTGTGTCATCTGATCGAGCACGGATTCATATACTTTCAAATCCGCTTCTGGTACGCCAACAAACAGGCTGTCCATATACCGATCAATCCGCTGGGAAATCTCGGCTTGTATTGCCAGAGCCTTCTCGGTGGGCGCCAAGTGCTTATACCGTCCATCGAACTTCACAGACTCACGGCGGATGTAGCCATCGCGCTCCAGATTGTTAATCAGGCTTGTGACAGAGGGACCCCGGATCGAGAGAAATGACTCCAGATCCTTTTGATAAACCTTCCCATCAGACGCCTTTTGAATTACAAACTCCAAAGCCAAGGCCCGCGTACTGGTCAATGGCAAATCCTCAAAAAAGGATGCGAAGCGCAGGTTCATCAAACGGTTTAACCGTTCCAGCTTCCCTGTTAAAACCTTATAATCCATGTGTACCTCCCGAAAACAATTAGAACTCTATCTATTATAGTGAATCCCTTCGTTCCCGTCAATTCATTTCACAGTAAATTAACAATTGTCCCATCAGGATAGGCGCTGCCGGAATCCTAACGCTGGCCTGGCGATGTCCTGGCCGCAGCCACCGGCGGCCCCCAAATCGTCAAGCTGGATCGGGACAGGCAGACGCCTCTGGCCCCGGAGACAGATTCTCCGGGGCCAGAGGCGCTTGTTCAGCAGACCTTGACTCAGGTTGGATTGGGAAACTCCAGAATTTTCCCGTTTCCATAGGCATAGATCAGGCTGGCATCCATGGAATCGATGCTGCCGTCACCATTGACATCGGCCAGCTTGTTCTGCAGTTCTGTTGCTTCCATCTTTCCATTGGCAATGGCATAAGCCATAACCGCATCCATGGAGTCGACCACACCGTCGCCGTTGACATCGCCCGGCAAACCGCTCTGCTCAATTTCCAATGTCAGCATGGTAAAGGGTTCCGGCACAATTACGCCACATTCTCCGTCCTGGTTCTGATACTTCACATAGGGGAAACGGATCTGGAACTCCGCGTCCTCCTCTGTCAGCGGTGCCTCGGACCAGACGACGTAGTCCGTCACATCCCGGCTCACTCCATTTGTATAATAGGCCGTCACCCGCATCCCTGCGGGATCAAATACCTCACCTTCCTGGTAGACCAGCTTTTCCGGAAGTTCAGTGAGCTCCAATCGCTCAATGGTACTTCCCACGGCCATCAGATAGGCGGAATCATTCTTGAAATAGATTGTGCCCGTTTCATCCACAATGGGACTGCAGATCGCATATTGTTCCTGCTCACCGCTGGGTGTGAAGAGCACATAAGCCGTGTCATAGACATTGGTCTTGCCGCCGGCCGTGTAGGTTTCCACCACCGTCTCCGCCGGGGCTGTCTGCCCGGGCCGGTCCGTCAGCATTCGCAGCTTGCCCGGCGTATAGTTGTCAAAGAAATAGATATTGACTGCGTTGGTTTCTGCCTCATAGGCCGTCGTCAGCAGTCCGCTGGTCTGCGGATAACCCTGTGTCCGCACCGTATAGGCGATGTCCCAGCTTCCGAGGTCGATGACTGTGATATTGTGGCCGGAATAAGCGCCAAATTGTGCGGTGCCCGAGACGCCCACATAGGCTCTGCCGTTGTAAACCGTTGGTGTCGAGGTGCTCATAGCGGGGTTTGCGGCATCCGAGGCGTAATTATACAGCTTCAGGCTGCGCAGGCTGCCGCTGCGGAAGGTGCCGTTCGCCGTGACGTCCAGGCTATAGAAATAACCGCCCTTTGTGGTAAAATAGCCGGTGCCTGCCCCGCTGTCCGCACCTGGCACAAAGGTGATAGAGCCGCGCTGATCGCCAGGCTGCGGCAGGGTAACGCTGTCCAGCACCTCCCCAGTTCTTGGATTCAGCGACAGGACCTGGGCATAGCCTGTGGTATAGCCGGAGGCGCCGTCGTCAGTTCCAATCAACAAATAGTCATCACAGACATAGGCTCCTGCCCAGTAGAAACCGCCCCGGCTGCTATAGGTCCAGGTTGCCAGCTTCTCCTCTTTCGCCTGGTCGGGATTCTCATCGGCAGTGCTGAGACAGACAAAGTTGGCCGTCATGGTCTCCCCGAGCCAGAAACCGGTATAGACGTAGCCATCGTGGTATACAATCGGACAATTTGGCTGTCCTTTTCGTTCATCATGATAGATCCAGAGGGACTCAAGTGTATCTGCGTCGAAAGCCTGCACGGTACCGTCAGACAGGCCAACAAACAGCATGCCATCCGCATAGGTGGGCGAATTGATTGCAAAGCTGGAACTGTGGTCCATCGTACCGGTGGCGACGATCTCCCCGGAAATCGTGTCCACTTTGTAGATTGTGGTCTGCGCGTAGGTGTAGACATAGCCGTCTACCAAAATTGGACAGCCACAGGCATCGCTGGAGTAGCCGTCGCCCAGCTTTGTAGCCCAATAGAGGACCGCATTCTCCGCCTCAGAGGGTACAGGAGCCGAAACAACGCCGTTATTCTGCTTGTCTGCCCGGAAGGAAGGCCATGCGGCACTTAACTGCTTTCGTGTGCTGTCCGGCGCCTGTTCCAGCGTGATTGCAAGTGTCGTATCGCTGTCCGGCGCGATGTAGTCTGTCACCTGCCGCCCGATATAGCCGTTGCAGGTGATATTGTACCGGTAGCTCGCGCCGGGCGTCAGGGAATAAACGCCGTTCTCCGGCAAAACTCGGTGCCCGTTCTGATTATTCACCAGGAATACCACGGCGTTTTCCGGATTCAGCTCGATCGCCACCTGAACCGGCTCTGTTTTTTCCACCGATACGGTATAGACCGTGGGCTCGGCCCACGCATCCTCGTGGCAGACCTGGATTTCAATGGTTTCTTCTCTCAGCTCCGGATTCAGCGCTATGGTGACGTTGCCAAGCGCTTCATAACGCTCGCCGCCAATCATCGCATAGTATCCGCCGCCGACAGAATTCGCGGCCATCTCATTGATAAACTGGGCGCTGAGCGTCAGTTGCTCCAGTCCAAGCTCCACGGCGATTCGGTAATTCAGGACCGCGCGGTTAAAAGCGCAGCTCTCTCCGGCTTCGTTCAGCAGCGGGATCACGTCGGTGGTATCCCGGAGCGTCAAAGAATGCAGATGCTCCGACCGGCGCAGCCGCAGCGTATAGTCCTGATAGCAGGTCACGCTTCCGCTTGTTCGGGAGAGACGAAGCTGCACCGTCTGAGAATAGCCGCTCCTGGCAAGGCAGTTTGAGAGATAGGTGACAGCGCCGGTACTGCTGACCACATTGGACAGCGTAATAGATTTCTCAATCCCATTGGTGCTCTCCGACGAGCTCTGGGCGAAATATAGCGCTGTCGCCGTATAGCCGTCGGCAGCCGTAGCCTGCGCATAGATGGCGCTGTTGGCATCCGGAATGACGTAGGAAAGCGTATGAGAGGCCGGCGTAAAGGCATTCTCGCCTTCAAAAACCTGTCTGGTCGCCGCATTGCTTGCATTATAGAGTTTCAGGTCCCGCAGAGCATCGGCAGTATCCGGAGCCTCTGCCGTCACCGTCAGGCCCGCCCGGGCTGTAAATTCCTGAACCGCGTGGTAATGCTCCGCTTTCGTTGTCACACAGGTGTAGCTCTCTCCCGGCACCAGGCGATAGACGCCTCCCACCGGCACAATTTCCGCCCCAGCAGTGTTGAAAACAGCGGACGCGCAGTCCTCTGGCGTCTGAATTGTTACATCAACCGCATCCTTTTTTTGGACCGCAACGGTATAGCTGCGGCTTTGGCCATTCTCGCCCCGCACAGTCACCGTCAGTTCGCTGTCCGCCGCGCTGAGTTGTACGGTTCCAAGCCCCTCGACTGTATATCCGGCGGCCCCGAAGGGTTCCGCCGCAATCTCCAGCGTATCCGAGACCGTAGCAACCGAATAGGCCGTCTGCTCCGGCGAGAAATCCAGGGGCAGCTCTGTCCCTTCCGCAGTCACGCGCAGCGATTTCAGCGTAGGAACCCGCGTCAGGGTCAATGCATAGGACTGAATCTGTGTTTGACCATTTTCCAGGTCATATTGGGCCTCCAGTTGGAATGTGCGTCCCTCCAGGCCGGGGCTCAGCAGATAGGCCAGGGCTGTGCTCCGGCTTTCCCAGCTTCGGGCCGTGGCAGACTTGTCCTTGCCATCCGTGCCTGTATAGATGGTGCGCAGCCGTGTGGATGCCTCATCCGGCACAGCGCCAATCCCGGCATTCAGAAAAATGCCATAGCTGCCTATGGTGTCGTCTATCCAAAACTCCGCCGTGTGGGCCGCCGTATTTTGCGTTCCATCGTAGGCTTTCCCATCTCCGTCCAGCAGTTGAATGGCGCCAAACCATTCGCCGTCCGGCAGGGTCGTCTCAAGCGACGTATCGCCTGACACCCGCAGCGCGCCTTCGGTCCGGTTCCAGCCGCCGTCGGAAACGGTAAAGGTATAATCTCCCGCGATGACCGCAACAGTCCCTCCGCGCTGCTCTGTCACATTGCCAAAGCTGTCTGTCAAAGTGACGACCGGGCTGGAGAGAGCTGCGCCGCCCTGTACGGCAGCTACCGTGACCGTATATTTCTGGCCATCCAGCAGCGCTTCATAGTCTTCGATGGCCCGCTCCAATGCGTTTTTCAGCGAAGCCGCCTGCTCCGCGCTTGCACTGCGCAATCCTTTGAGGGCAGCCTGATAGGCAGTCTGGGCAGGCGCATAATTCTGCACGTGGTCCTCCCTTTCCAGGTATCGCCCCATACAGACAATCAGCTCCAGTAGTTCCTCAGAATAGTGATCCGCCTCGGAGAAGCAGAGCGCCGTGATCTCTGCCGCGGGCCGTTCAAGGTCAAAGCCGCCGCCGTCGTAAAAGCGGGTATAGTTGCCCTCAACGCCTTCAATGGAGGTGACAAAGCCAGCCTCCAGCCCGGCAAACCGATAGCTGCTTGCAGCCAGGGCCTCCCGAATTGTCTGGCCCTCCAGATAAGAAACGCGAACCGGCGCAATCAGGGTGCTGTTGGCCGTCGACGCAGTCAGATAGAAGAAGCCTTCCTCTCCTGCCGCGGTGACGGTCACCATGCAGGAAAAAAGGACCGACAAGGCGAGCAGCATCGCCAACAGCCGTTTTTTGAATTTCATCGCAGAACCTCCTCGGTATAGCATTTTTACGGTATATCCGCTGTTTACAGGAAAATACAGTCCCAGTACCGGTAACGCAGCCTTTGCAGCAAGCTCCACTGCCGCTGGCAAAGCGCCACAACGCCGGCAGTATATCGCTCCATCTCTTCCCGCTGGGCATCTGTCATGGTATGGCTGCTGAACATTGCCTCCCGGTTGATGGCAGCCGCCTCTACGGCACGCTCCGGTAAAATGCCGGGGCAGCGGCGCAGCAGCAGCGCAGCATAGGCATAGCGTCCTGTAATTGCATCCCGATTTTCCGCGAGCTCCAGTTGCTTCAGCGCACGGCGCAGCCGGCGCCTGCGCCGCAAAAGCAGAACAAGCAGCGTCAGGAGCACAAGCAGTAAAATCGTCCATGCAAGCAGCCATATAATTGAACGCAGCCGAAGGGCTTCCCGTGGTTCCTCGGAAGCCTCCAACGGCTCCGGCTGCTCCGCCGAAGTATATTCCTGCGGACTCTGCAGATAAAGCGCGCCGTTTTCCAGCTCCTCTGTCGTGCCAAGGTCCTCCGGATCCAGATAGCCGGGCGTCACCTCGAAGGGAACAAAGCCCACGCCGCTGAGGTAAAGCTCCGCCCACGCATGCGCGTTTTCCTCCGTCAGGATCGCGGTCTCCCCTGCCGCCAGCGCTTCCGCCTCTTCGGCGGAGAGGTAGTAGCCCTCGACATAGCGGGCAGGCACGCCACAATAGCGAAGCATCAGTACCGCCGCTGTGGCGTACTGGACGCTGTAACCTGCCCCGCTGCGTTCCAGCACATAGTGCAGAAAATCTTCATCTCCACTGAATGTGTAGACGCTTTCATCGTAGCGCAAGTGCTCCGCAAGATAGTCCCGGATCAGCGTCTGTATCTCCACCAGGGTCCTCGGCGTCTCATCTGCGCCAAGCTGGCGCTGTAACACCTGCCAGCTCTCTTCCGTGAGCTGCAGGTCGTGCTTCTTCACATAATCTCCATAGGCCTGCTCCAGAACAAGGTAATCAGAAAGCGTATCCTGCTGCGCGGCCAAATCCCGCTGCAGGGCATACCATTCTGTCAGTCCGCCCGGCAGCATGGTCATCTCTGTCACTGACGCCGGACTGCTCAGGTCCCCGATCAGGCCGGCGTCCAGACTCTCGCTGTCCGCCATGCCATAGGGCAGATAGGACTGGGCCCGGCATGCCGACCGGTTTTCCACTTTCAGCGCCATAGCAGCATTCTCCTTCAGCTGCGACGCCGCGAGAGAAATCTGGCTCTGGCCGTAAAATCCGCTTTGGTGAAGCCAATAAAAGAGGTCCGCGTCCGCCGCCCGCTCAGCGGCGGAGAGCGGCTCCCACGCCGTGCCTGTATAGGTCTCATAAACAGCGCCGCGCAGATAGAGCTTTTGCGGCGCATCCATCGTCACCGCCAGCGCCTCTGTGTCATTCTTCTCCCATGGCCCCAGATTTGCAAGCCGTCCTTCCGGCATGGAATTGCTTTCGCTGTCATAGCACAGAGCGTGGAGGCGGTCTTCCAAGCTGCTCCGCCATGTATCGCTTGGCAGTTCCCGCAGAAGTGAGGTAACGCCTGCGGCCAAGAGGACGCAGAACAAGATCACAGTCCACCTGGCCGCGACCAGGGAGCGATTTGTCCCGCCGCAGGACAGCAGAACTACTCCAAGCAGTACCAGGATCCATCCGCCGCCCGGCTCCACAATTTTCAGACCTGCGCCAAGTAAAACCGCCAGAAGAACCGGCAAAGCCGGCAGCAATTTTCCCTGCGCAGCGGCCTGCCCAAGCAGCAGCATCGTCAGGATTCCAAACGGAACCAGGGCATAAGCCGCAGAGCCGCCAGCTTTAAATTTCAGATAAATTCTCCCGGTCCCGGCACACAGGCGATCCAGCAGCACATTGAACAGCGTTCCACCGCTCAGCGCGATCTGCCGGCGCAGCAGTACGCAGCCAAAAATCAGTAGCAGGCAGCCTGCAGGCAGAATCCAATTTTTTACGCGGCTGTGATACAGCAGCAGCGTCAATGTCTGCAGCACGGTTCCCCCTGCGAGGACTGCCCACCAAGGTACAAAGGGAAACAGCTCCGCCAGAATCCACGCAAGCCCTGCCGTCAGAGGCAGCAGACAAAGCCATTGTCCGGACAGCGTGCCGGTCCCTTGCCCAGGCGGTACGGCACGCAGAAGGAGGCCGTCTCTCTTATTGTTGTTTTGCTCCATCTCAAACTTCCAATCTTTGCAGCGTTTCACGGCAGCTCTCTGGTGTAAAGCAGTTCTTGTCCTCGCCGGCCGTCTCCTGGCAGCACAGCGTCAGCACGCTTTTACCCATGGAATACTCCGGCGGCACGGTCGTAAACAGCAGCGTCCGTCCAAAGGAGGAGAAATCCGGCAGCGGCCCCTGTTCCACCCCGCTGCGCAGCAGCGGCGGCAGCTTTTGGAGAAGCGCATCCTGCCCGTCAATTTTCTCCAGTCTGGACTCTCCGCCCTCGGCAAATCCCAGGAAAAAGGGGCGTCCCGCCTCAGTCAAAGCCTGGCAGGTCGAGAAAACGACCTCGGCCAACGCATCCCGCACCGCCGGTGTGCCGCCCTGCCGGTCCCAATAGACCAGCAAGCTGCAATCCACCGGCTGGCTCGGTTCCCGATAGATAAGCGCATCCAGTTTTGCTGACAGCTTCCAATGGATCCCGCGCAAACGGTCCCCTGCCTGATATTCCCGCAGTTGAAACAGCTCTGTCGGATCGTTTCCGCGCAAAATATTTTCCGTCATGTCACTTTCCAGAGCCTGCGCGGAGAGCAGCTCCGGCTGCAATGCGACCGGAAATGTGTCCGGCAGCACGGTGCACTTTGTCTCAGCATCCGCAGCACAGGAGAGCGGCAGGAAAAAATCCAGCACCACCAACCGCTGCACTTTGACCCGCAGCCGCCCGCAGCAGTTGGCAGTCAGCGACGCCTGCCCGCATAGGGCCCCATCCCGAACCGTCAGCGTCAGCGGCAGCTCTGTCTCTTCCCCTGTCAAATCATTTTTGGCTTGCAGGCGGCACCAGACCTGTCCCAGCGGAAGCAAGCCTTTCATTCTGACGGAAGCGGCCAAGGTCTGTCCCTTTGCCGTGGAAGACGGCATTGCCAGGTCTACATGGAAGCGATTTTTTGCCCGCAGATCCCGAACCAGAAAGGCGAGCGGCAAAAGCAGCAGCAAAATCAGACCGCCCAGCGCCCATGGAGACGATGTCAGCGCCAACAAAGCGGCAAACAGAAGCAATATCAGCAAAAAACGCAGGACCGCGCCAACGATCGCCCGTCTCATGAAAAGCTCAGCTCCCGCACCTCCGGCGCCTGCACACGCGCCAACGCATCTTCAAGCACCTGCTCCGCTGTGCGCTCATGGAGGCGTGCTTTGGCGCTGAGCACCAGGCGATGCGCCGCAACATCCTTCAGCAGCAAAGCGACGTCATCCGGCGTTACATAGTCCCTGCCATCCAAATAAGCGCCGGCCTTTGCTGCCTGGCAGATGGCCAGAGCCGCGCGGGGGCTCAGGCCAAGCAGGACATCTTCATCCTTCCGCGTTTCCTCCGCCAGCTCCGCAACATAGGTATAGACCGCATCGGATACATAGACCTCCATCGCTTCTGCCATGCTCTGCTCCAGCACCGCGCTGTCGGCCACAGTCCGGCAGGTGTGCAATGGATTTTCGTGATGGCGATCCTTCATCAGCTCCACCTGGTTTTTGAGGTCCGGATAGCCTATGCGCAGCCGCAGCAAAAAACGATCCAACTGGGCAACAGGCAGCAGTTGCGTACCGGCGGAACCGACAGGATTTTGTGTTGCCAGCACGACAAAGGGCTTTGGCAGCGGATGTGTAGCGCCGTCCAGCGTGACCTGCCGCTCCTCCATCGCCTCCAGCAGGGCGGACTGGGTCTTGCTGGAGGTGCGGTTGATCTCATCCGCCAGCAGCAAATTGGTCATAATTGCGCCAGGCTGATATTGCAGCGCACCGTTTTGCTTGTCATAGACCGAAAAACCGATGATATCCGACGGCAGCGTGTCCGATGTAAACTGTACCCGCCGGCTGGCAAGGCCCAGGGTTTTGGCAAAGGCCGCTGCCAGCGTGGTCTTGCCGACGCCGGGCACATCCTCCAACAGCACATGACCCCGCGCCAAAATCGCCAGCAGCACCTTCCGCACGACCTCCTGCTTGCCCAAAATGACACGGTTTACCTCATTTTGAATAGAATCCGTCAATCTTTCCACGGTTTTCTTCCTTTCCTTCGCACCAAAATCGCAGCGACAACGCAAATTACCAGCAGCGCCCCGCCTGTGATAATCCAGATTGCTGATGAAGCATTCTTCTGCAGCGGCGCCTGATAGCCGGTAAAGTCATACAGCCTTGCGCCCTCATTGCGCAGCCGCTCCACAGCCAGCAGCGCCAAAAGCGCTTGTTCTGTTGCCATCAGATTGCCCTCTCCGTCCTCAAGACCATGGCTGTAGGTCCCATCCGGCTGCCGGTAGCGGGCAATGCCGGTCAGCAGGGACTGCTCTCCCCGGCAAAATTGCGTTTCCTGCGCCGGATCCAGTCCCAATGCGCAAAGGGCAATGACCACCTGGGCCGCAGATTCCACATTCTCCGCCCCATAGCTGACAAAGCCGCATTCCTCCGTCATTCGACTGGCCAGGTAGTTCAGCGCCCGTTCCACGGTTTCCCTGCAGCGCTCCTGATAGGGCGCAAGCGCCTGAAGCGCCATCGCCGTAATATCCACATCGGAGCTGCCTGCCGCGAGGCCGAAGCCGCCGTCCGGCTCCTGCGCGGTGCAAATCGCTTCCATCATCGTCTCTCTGGTATATTTCGCATTCTCCGGCACGGCATAGTTGGCCGCATCCAGCGTAATCAGGGCAAAAATCCAACTGTTGAGTCCTTGCTTTCCCAGCTCTCCCTGAAAGGCATAGGTGCCGTCGGCAATCAGATTGACTGCGTCTCCGTCTTCCCCAAACTGCGTCGGGTCGCCGCCCAGGGCAAGAACCGTCAAGGCTATGCGGTGATATTCCGTCGCCTTGATGCGGTCAAGGCATCCGGACTCCTGATATGCCTGCGTCACATGTGCTTTCAGCGCTTCCAGATAGTCGCCATATCGCTCCTCAACGCCGCCCATGGCAAAAGCCATCGCCGTCCAGTCGCTGACGGAGTTTCCGGCCGGAAGCCAGTCCTCCTGCGCCAGCAGCCGCCCTGCCGGTACGCCTGCCATCTCTGCCATCGCCTTGTCCACCTGCTCCGCTTCCTGCAGCGGCGCGGCGAGGACGCTTCCCGCCAACAGCACGAGACATAACAGCAGCGCCAGCACGCGCATTCCTTTTTTCCTCATCTCTCCACCTCTAATCATCCGGTTCCGGCTTTACAGGTCCAGTGGCCGGGAGAATTTCCCGATGGGTATCGCCGCAGACGGTACAGGTGTATTCAATCCAGCCGTCCTCTGTCTCTGTCGGCTCCTGCCGCGCCGTTTCCACATAGCTGTGCGTATGTTCCAGCTTGGGAAGCGGGTCCCGATAGGTATCGCCGCAGACGGTACAGGTATATTCAATCCAGCCGTCCTCTGTCTCTGTCGGCTCCTGCCGCGCTGTCTCCTCATAGCTGTGCGTGTGTTCCAGCTTGGGCAGCAGTTCCCGCGTCATATTGCGGCACTTCGTGCAGGTATACTCGATGTACCCGTCCTCTGCCTCCGTCGGCTCCTGCCGTGCCGTCTCCTCATAGCTGTGTTCTAACTGCTGATAGCCGCCGTTGATCCAAACGCCGCAGTAGCTCGAAAGGCTTCCATAGCTGCCGCCGGTTGTACCATAGCCGTTGATATCCTTTCCCCAGGAAAGCGTGAAGCGCAGCGTCAGTGTGTCTCCATTGCTCAGCCTCCAGGCATCCATGCCGCGCCCGGGATAGCTGCCGTTTACCGCATACATCCAGCCGGAACCCATCGTATAGTCATATTCTCCGAGGCTGTCCCAATCCTGCTGTCCGCTCAGTGCAATGCCGTCCCGCAGGATCATCTCCCAGAGATTGTCCGGCACCTGCGCCGCGCCGCAGAGGTCGCCCCGGCTGATCCGGCGCAAATAAAAGTTGGACTTACTTGAGCCGTCGTAAACGGAATCGTAGCCATATTCCTCCAGGAATGCCAGCAGCGTATCCGCTGCCGTGTCGCCCTGGCGTAGTTCAACCTGACCGCTCTCAAAAATACCCAGTCCGACAGTGGTCGCATCCATCATGATTGTCGCCGTGCCAATGACGCCGCCCTCGTCGACGGCGTGATAGCGAATCGTCTTGCTCCAATAGCGGGAGTTCTCTCCATCCCAGGCGACGACCTCGATCCGATAATCCCGGTAATCGCCAATATTGCCGCGCTCAAAAAACAGTTCATATTCCGGGTCAGAGACGCCGCTCTGTCTCTGAATCTCAACGCCGTTCAAATAGACCGCGATTTGGTTGGAATGAATCGCCTCGCCGCCCGGCATTTTTCGGGCCGTGACGCGGAAAATAAAGCTCTCGGTCTCGATTACATCGCCGTCCTCGTAATAGCCGTCCATATTTGTCACAATGGAGGGCGCGTACGAACCGCCAATTACCGGGTTATCAGCGCTTGCTCTCTCTGCCTCGTAGGTAAGCATATAAGATTTATTCTGCAAAATCTTATTTTCGCTCCACAAGACAATATTGACCTGAATTGTCTTCCCTTTTATCAAATTGACCGAGTACGCATTGCCATTCGCGGGTCTGATGCTCTTTGCTGTGTCACCGTCCCGCAGTTGCCACCGGACGCTGAGCCGCTCCTTGCCGGTGCCATTGGCAACCTCCGCCGTGAAGGTAAAAGCCGGCTCCGGGTGAGAGGTCTCGTAGATGGTCTGGCGCCTCTGGAGTGATGTCAGAATATAGGGTTCCTCCGGGTCTGCCGGATCCACCGGACCCTCCGGCGTCTCCGGATCTTCCGGCCCTTCCGGGTGCAAAACGCCGCCCGGTTCGCTGCCGCCGCCCTCAGTCCCCTCGCCAGAAGGTTCCGCAGGCGTTTCCCCTTCGCCTCCACCGGAGGGATTCTGAGTCTCCTGTCCGCCAGAGGGGATCTGCGTCTCCTGTCCGCCGGAGGGATTTTGAGGCTCCTGCGGATTCTCCGGAGTCTGGGCGTCTTCAGGGTTTTGTCGGGAATTTTCGTCTTCCGGCTCTTTCTCCGCAGATTCTTCGGGATCCTCCTCCGGGGATTCCTCCGGCTCCTGTGATTCCTCCCCGGGCGCTTCTGTATCTTCTGTTTCCCCGGCCGCCGCCTCTGCCGCGGGGTCCGCAAAACTCTGACTGCCGCCGGACAGGCCGGCGGCCGACTCCGCCTGCAACTGCGCCGCTGTGGCGGAAATTGGATTTTCCGGTTCTGTCCGGTCCCACATCCGGACCGCCGTCACTGCCCCGAGAACCAGCGCCAATACCAGAAAAACGCTGAGAAGCCGTCTAAAAATAGCTCTTTTCATATTACCTTTAAAAATTGGAAAACAGGCAGAGGAGCCCCCTGCCTGTTTTGGACAGAGGTTCCTCCTTATGTCCACTGCGTTCAGTGATCGAGCAGCGTGCTGCGCCGCATTTCTTTGATTTCTACAGGCTGACCATTTTGCACCAGCAAATCAGCTTCGCCATAGCCGAGGCTCCGCAGAAGCTGGATCAGCCGCCGCTCCTGCTCTGTCAGCATGATCTCTTTCTCTTGTGTCATAGGTCTTTCCCTATCTGCACCACTTGGCATAAAGGGTCATATCCTTTCTGACCGTGTCCTCCTTAAAGTTCCAGGGCGTTGTACAGGCCGCATCGCGATACCAACCGCCAAAGGTGCAGCCCGTTTTTTCCGGATCTCTTGGCTGCCGCATCGTCTTGCCCTTGCGCACAAGCACCGACTCCATCTCTGTTCCGCCGTCCGTTGAGAAGTCCACCGTCTTTTTCTGTCTGCTCCACAGCAGCAGTACCAGCGCCAGCAGCGCCGCAAAGATCAACGATGGAATCCACCAGGCGGGGCCGCTTCCCGTTTTTACGCTGCCGTCGCCGGGCTGCGTCGATACCGTCTTTGCCCATCCCGCATAGAGGGTCATATTGCCGGTTACCGTGTCTGTCCCGAAATTCCAGAGCGACGTCTGGTTGAGGTCCCGATACCAGCCCTTAAACCTGTAGCCCTCCCGCGTCGGGTCCGCGGGCTTCTGAATCGCATCGCCGTAGTGGACCGTCTGGGCCGGCACCTCACTGCCGCCGTTGGATTCAAACTGCACTGTGCAATCCGTGGAGACCACGACTGTCACATCCTGCGCCGTCGTCACATAGCTGTCCGCTCCATCCTGCACAGACACCAGGCAATTTTCATTCTTCAGCGTGGATGCGCCGCTCCCGGCCAGCACCTTCATCTGAAAGCTCCCGACCAACACCTCAGGGTTCCAGCTCTCCCCGCCGGAGAGAGAAAGGAAGTTCATATACAGCGCCCGGCCGCCGCTCTGCAGCGCAATGTCTGTCGTCTCAATGCCGTCCGACAGCAGCAGGCTGCCCTCAACCAGCTCAAAGAAGGTGTCATCATAGCCGATTTCATCCTGCATGGCGTACATCTCCGCCGCTGCGTCATCATCCGTACGCCGCAGTGTCAGCGTCACGGTCAGCACATCGCCGGGCTTGGCCTGCACCTCGTGCTCTCCATTGACCGTCAGGTCAAAATCATAGCTCCGTCCGTTGTCTGCCGCCAAAGCCGTTGCCGACAGCAGGCTTGCCAGCAGGCACAGCAGCAGAAATACTGTCCAAGTTCGTTTCATCGTCAATTCTCCTTTTCCATGATCCTTCCTTCAGACCTTCACCGCTGCTGTCCGCCCGGGGCGGACAGTACCGGTGAATGCCCGGATTGGTCTTGCGTGGGAGATCCTCTCCTGCCCCGAAGGGCAGGAGAGGATTATTTTTACTGAATCGCGTTGACAACCGCCGCAGCGTCTTCCACATTCAGGGTCTTCGAGCCGTTCACATCGGCCTTCAGGAACCGCAGCATGGAGACAGCCGCAAAGTCCTCGTACTTCGCATTGTACATGTTGTACACCAACTGCGCGTCATTGATGTCCACCAGGCCGGTTTCATTGACGTCATTGTCATAAGTAACCGTCTCTGCGGCAGCCGCAGCCAGGCCGATCTGCTCCGCAGCGGCTTCTTCATTGAACGCCTCTGCCGCGATCACCAGATAGCAGTAGGCCTTATACTGCTCAGAGTAGTACATCGGCGTGCCGCCATAGGTGAAGTCCTTGCCTTCGCCGGGCGTTCCGGCTACAGTGACCAGGAACATTGTCTTGCCGTCCAGCTTTACATATTCGTTTACAGCTACAGTCCAGCTTCCGGTCTTTGCCACCGTAATCACGATGGGACCGGTCACATCCTTGCCCGCGATTGTATAGGTTCCGTCGCCGTTATCCGTGACGGTCACGTCCTCGCCGTTCACAGTCGCCGTGACTTCATAGTCATAGCCCGCCGTTTTATTGACCTTGAAGGTGTAGTCGCTGCCGATGACCGCCGTGGCGTCACCCTCAACTTCGCCCGCGCCGGTGCCTTCAAAGCTGACCGTCGTGGTCTGCGGCGGAATTGCGGTCTTCGTAACGGTAATCACAATCTCGCCGGTGATGTCCGCGCCGGGAATGGTATAGACGCCGTTTTCAGCGGAGTAGCCGGTGTAAGCCGTGCCGCCGATCGCAACCGCGACCTCGTAGGTATAGCCGCTGGCTTCCCTGACGGTAAAGCTGTAATCCTCGCCATAGACAGCGGGAGAGATGGCGGTAACATCATCCTTGCCGGTGCCATCGACTGTGACCGAGTGGGTCTTTGCAGTCTTGACGGCCGTGATTACGATATTGCCGGTAATATTTTCCGCCTTGATGGTGTAGGTGCCGTCGCCGTTGTCCACGACAGGAACTTCCTTTCCATCGACGGTCGCCGTGATGTCGTAGTCATAGTTGGAATCCTTCTCGGTGAAGGTGTAGTCTTCGCCCGGCAAAGCCACGCTCTCGCCGGTGAAGTCCTCCGGCAGCGTCACGGCATAGCCGCTCACCTGAATCACGGCGACGCCATTCTCCACGCTCGCCTCCGGCGCATTCTGGAGGTTGGCATTGGCATCGTCGTCAATCCTGGCCGACCGGACCGTTACCTGTGCGTCGCCGGTTCCATTGGCCGTAAACGCCAGGCTGAACGCCGTGCCAAGCGCCTTGTCCTCGCCAAAGCCCTGGATCCGGATGCTTCCGCTCTGCTCCGTCACGGTGTACCCATCCAGGCCGGTGGATGCGCTCTTGTCAAAGGTCAGCTTGCCGGCATCGTAGCCAAGGGTCATATCCACCGCATTGAACTTCGTATAGCCGTTCGCGCCGACGGAAACCGCCACATTGGCAGTCGCGCCATAGTTTACCGACTGTGCCGCCGGAGAGAGGCTCACGCTGTAGCTGTCCGCGATGGCGGCAGGAGAGACGGTCACATTGACCGTATCGCCGTCCATTTCGCCGCCCGCAACCTGCTTAAAGGTAGTGTCCATTGTGCTCCGGTGATAGCACCAGAAATCGGCCTCTGCCGCCTCCGTAATGTCCTCTTTCGCGGTGAAGGTCAGAGAGTAAAGCGTACCAGGGTTGATTACCTGACCGTTTGAGTAGACATCCACAAAGCTGACCATGTAATACTGCTGGCCTTTTCTCGTATATCCGCTCTGAATGCCGGTGTTATCCGTCAGCAGATTGCTGATCTGGGTCGCAGTGTTGGCAACGCCATTTGCAGAGTCCGTCAGCGCAAAGAGCGCCGTGTCGAAGAAGAGATTATACTGGAGATTGGTGATATCCGTCATTTCCTCGCTGACGGTCAGGGTGAGCGTAATGCTCTCCCCTGCCTTCAGCGCAGTCTTGTCCGCTGTCAGCGAGACCTTGGCGCTCGCGGGAGCGGCCAGGGCCGTTGTGGCAAGGCTCAGCACCATTGCCAGAACCAACAGCATGGAAAGAATTCTTTTTTTCATAGGCTTGATCCTCCATTCGCACTATTCGGAGATGGGAAATTCCGTCAGGCTTCCATAGGCATAGGCGTAGATCAGGCTCGCGTCGATAGAGTCGACCACACCGTCGCCATTCACGTCTGCCAGCAGAGTTTGCTCCTCTGTGGCCTCCATCTGGTTGTTGGCGATGGCATACGCAAGCGTTGCATCGATCGGGTCGACCACGCCATCGCCGTTCATATCGCCGTAGACAAGCTGCGCCGAAATCTGCCATGTGAGAACCGGATAGCCGTCATTTATGCCGTTCGCGTCGTCTGCAAAGGCTTCGCCCAGAGTTCCCGCCAGCGCCTTCAGCTCCTCGGATGTTTGGGCAGTACCGCCGCCGGCATTGGATGCGCCGATGCAGCAGTTTTCGAGATAATAGCAATTCACGTTATTCGTTGTACCGGCGGCAGAAACACCGCCAATTCTTCCCGTGCCCCTGACAGCGCCAACGTTATAGCAATTTGTTAGCTTCGCGCCAAGGCTATAGCTCGTACCGCAGGCGCTGATGCCGCCGCCGTAGCCCGCTGTTCCTGTGACCTTGATGTCGCCCGTGTTATAGCAATCTGTGATTAGCGCCGTATTGCCCTGCGTTCCGCCGGCAATGCCGCCAACCCACTTGGCCGCGGTCACGTCTGCCGCGTTGAAGCACTGCTCGATTTTGCTGTTTGCCGCGATATACGCCGTGATACCACCCGCATAGTTTCCGGTGGTGTTCACATAGCCGGTAACGCCCAGCTTGCTGATGGTTGCGGCGGAGATATAGCCAAACAGACCCTGATAGTTTTCAATGCAGTCAATGTAAAGGTTTTTGACAGTGTGGCCGTCGCCGTCGAAAGTCCCCGCATATTTTTGCGTACTGCTGCCGATGGGCGTCCAGTTGTAACCGGCCAGCTCAATGTCGTTGGTAAGCCTTGCGCTGATTGCCGTCTGACCGCTGTTGACAGTCTGAGCAAACCAGGCAAGCTCCGCGCCGCTGCCAATCAAATAGATACCGTTTTCGTCTGTCGTAGGCTCTGTTGCAGTTGTTCCATCCCATGCGTCCTCGCCGGCACGTTCCAGCGTCACCTGAATTGTCAATACGCCATCAACAACATTTTCCGCATTCGCGCTGCCAAGATGGAACGCACCATTTGCCCCTATGTAGCCATCCTTTTCCACGCGATAGCTATAGTCGCCATAGCCGAGGGTCCGGAACAAGCCGTCAACCGGTTCGATCTGCTCATCGCCGCCGTCTTTGACAATGATTGTGCAGTCCTCAACCGCGTCCCCATTTTCGTCCGTTACACTAAGCCTCACATCGTAGGTGGCCTTCCGGCTGACCTCGATCGCTGCATCCGCCAAATGGCTGATGTAGAAGTTGACCGTGACCGCGTTAAAGTTGGTACCCACACCGGTGTCCGTCATATTGTACAGGAATGCAAAGGGATTTGCCGCGCTGTACATGGAGCCGTAAATATAGCCGTTGGTAAAGCTGTATTCCGTCTTCTCCGCACCCTCTGCAAACTCCAAATCCTCTGGCACCATCACAGTGATGGAGGCGTTATCCATCCGCTGATACTGGCCGAGGGAACCGCTGAACTCGGTCTCGCCGGCACTATAGCGCAGATTGAAGGTGGTCGGGTTGAATACACCGGAGATCTTGTTGACAGCGCGGTAGAGGCCGTCAAAGGTCAGCTTGACGTCGTCGCCGGGCATAATCGGCTCATCGGGATTGGACACATTCGTCGCTGTAATGGTCACCTTTGCCACGCGGACCAGACGATAGCTGGTGCCGGTGGAATCCGTCATCCGGATGATAACCGTGCCGCCCATGCCGTTGCCAAGACTGTTCAGCGGACTGAGGTCCACACTGTAGATGCCGTTCTCATCCGCAGACGCCGCGGTAAAGGCAGAGAGACTGCTCTGCAGCGCGCTGTTTGTGGTGACAAAGGCCGTCTCTACGGTGACATCGCCGGTGGCGTTTACCGCAAAGTCCAGAGCCGGATGATCGTCCTTCGCGCTGTAGAACCAGGTGTCATAGTTGTAATCCCAGTCCATGGAACGGGTGGTGGTAGCGCCCACCGCCATGTTGAAGTCCACATCGGCATCCGCGGTGCCGCGGCCGTCGCCGCTGACCACAATAACGCCGGTGCGCTCCGGATTTGTCGCCGTGAAGAGGCCGCCGTGCGTGCCATGGTTCTCAGGATTCACATCGATGGCATCATAGGTCACAGCGATAATCGAATCGCCGCTGCCTGCGGTGATGTCCGCCCAGTTGCCGGAGGTATTGCCGCCGTCCACAGTTTCAACCGTGGCGTCGCCGGAGAGCACATCCCAGTGGAAATCCGGCTCAATCATGATGTTGCCGGCGTCAGAGTTGATGATTTCCCAATGCCGGTAAGCCCGCACACGGGTGGTTCCGTTCAGCTCCGCAAACCCGCTGGGATCCAGATTGACCATCAGGTCCGCCTCGTCGCGGGTGGCAACCGCTGTGCCAAGATTGCTGAAATCATGGCTCAGGCGGTTCGTTGCATCTCCCTCCTGGAAGGTGTAGGTCAACTCCTTATCGGCTGTGACGTTGCTGAGCCAGCCGGCCTTGGTTACGTAGACACCTTCCGGATCGCTCAGACGCCAGGTATAGTTGCTGTTGCTCTTGCTGATGCGATAGGTATAGGTCTTGGTGCCATCCTCATTGTGGGTGCAGCGGTCGGCCCAGACCTCTTCGGTCCCTTCCGGCTCCACTTCCGTGGTGTTAAAATTATTCCACTGGAAATAGAGGCCAAAGTCTGCCGTCTCGGGCACTGTGACATCCAATTGCACCGCCGTATTGATTGTGGCAGTTTTTGTCATCGCGGCATAACCGGTCGTCACTGTATAGTTGATGGCCTGTGTGAAGATATAGCCCTCAATGTCCGGATAGGCATAGTAATTATAGAGGCAGGAGTTGCCGCCGGCATAGAGCATCACGGGATAATAGGCATAATTACTCTTGGTGTAGACCTCGCCCATGGTGGCGCTGCAGTCCATGATCGGGCAGTCCACCTGGATATGATACTCGTCTGCTGTGAAATAGGTCCCGTCTGTCTTCTTGGTAGCGGTATAATAGCTGACGCAGCGCAGATAGATGTTCGTACCGCCGCTGGACGCTCCATCCACATTCTTATCCGTGGGAATGGTCAGGGCCATACCGCCGAGCGGAATATCATACGCTTCCGTCTCACTGTTATAGCCAAAGGCACGATAGCTGTACCTGCCGCCCTCCAGAGACGCGTAGAACATATTATAGTTATTTACCAGTTTCCCCAGAGCGGGATCATACGCCTCTTCCCCCTCGGGAAGCTCACCGGTAAAGTCGCTGTAGAGCATGGCAACTTCGTTGTCATAGTCGGGGATGTCCTGACCGTTTTCATCGGTGCCCAGGCAGGGATAGATCTTAACAATGGGATAATTTCCGTTATAGTCCTTACCCACATAGAAGCTGGTATCCCACACGCCCTTCTCAACTACGGTCAAATGCAGCTCCCAGTACTCCGTGGAAATTGCGGTTCCGTCGCTCATATAGAAGCGGTAGATATATTCGCCCGGCTCATTCTCCGTGACGCAAATCGTGGTCATGCCGAAAATTGCCTCGGAGAAGGGCTGCCTGCTGCTCCAGGTTTCGCCATCGTCCGTAGAGCGCTCCCAATAGATGTTCTGATAGCTCAGCTTATCGCCATCCGGATCGACGAAAATCTTTCCGGCCTGCAGGTCCCCAAGCAGATAAGCTGTGCCGGCGACGGCCTGCCCAGTGGCAATCTTGTCCACGCCGTCCCGAAGCACCGGAGCGCGGTTGATGGATGCGCCGCAGACATCGCAGATTTTATCATTGTCTTCATCCACATGCGCCTTCGCTGTCTGCCAATCCAAGACCGGGAACGGGCAGCTGGCCTGCCAGCGCGTACCGAGGTCGATTGCGGACAGCGCTTCCTGGCTCACCGCCGCAGCACCAGAGCCATCGGTCGTGGCAGCAGTGTCCAAATAATAGGAGTTTGTGCTCGTCACGGGCTTGTCGTTGCTCCCGGCCGCACCCGCGATGCCGTAAAGCAGCGCAGTATCCAGACACTTGTCGCTGCAGGTGACGAGGCCGGTGTTATAGCAGTTCTCAATGGTTACAGTTCTGGCCGTTGTAAAGCCCCGGCCAAGGATACCGCCAAGCGCCAGTTCGTACGGCATTGTCTGGAAATACTGATAGACCCTGCCGGTGTTATAGCAGTCGGTAATGGCAATGTCATCTGACGATGCGCCGAGAATGCCGCCAACACCGCGATAGAGGTAGCCATCATTGAAGCAATAGACCTCGCCCTCGTTGTAGCAGCCGGCAATGGTTGTTTTCAGCTCGGCCCGGCCGGCAATACCGCCAACCCAGCCGCAGCAGCCATAAATTTTCGCATGATTGGAGCAATTCAAAATGCTGCCGCCCGCGCTGGCCACAATACCCGCATAGCCCCATTCATTGGTTTTATTGGTGCAGGTCACGGTGGCATAGTTGTGGCAATTTTCAATGGTCGCCGTCAAAGACGAGCGTCCCGCGAAGGCCGCCACATAGCGGTTGTTGCTCTCAACGGAGCCATAGAGCGTAATGTTTTTTACCGTCGCCCCGTTCAGATAGCCGAAGAGGCCGCGATAATAGCTGCTGGTGTTTGTATAGTCGCTGTTGTTCTCATTGATATACAGGTTCGTGATGGTGTGTCCCTGTCCGTCGAAGGTGCCGAGGTAGCCGAGGTAGCCGCTGTAATGGCTCGACGGATCACCGATCGGCTGCCAGGAGCCGAGATTCTCGCCGCATACCGTGGAAAGATCGATGTCCGCCGTCAGCTTGGCATTTACGGCAGCGTAGGTATTGTGTTCATTGACCTCCGCCGCAAACCACTGAAGCTCCTCGGCGTTGCCGATCAAGTAGGTTCCATCCTCGTCCTGCTGCGGACGGTTCGGATCGGTGACCGTCACCGTACAGCTGGCCGTATAGCCGCCGTCGCTGGTCGTCACAGTAATGACCGCCGTACCCTCCGCCTTTGCCGTCACAAGACCGGTGCTGCTGACTGGTGCAACAGAGGGATCGCTGCTGCTCCAGGAGACCCGCTGGTTGGTCGCATTTTCCGGCGCAACCTGCGCGGTTAGCTGCACCGCCGCCCGGCGCTCCAGAGACAGCTCGCTCCGGGACATGGTCACACCGGTAACCGCAACGGTCTGCGGCTTGCCGCTGATATCGCCGCCCACAAAGGTGAAGCCCATAAAGCCTGCATAGTCGCCATCTTCCGCGACAATGTATTTGTCCGTGCCGATAAAGTCCGGGGAGACGGGAATGACGAGCGTCTTGGTGCCGTCGTCATTTTCCATCAGTTCCATACCATTGGGCGCGCCATAGCCAAAGCCCTCGTCCTCCGACCAGCTCAGACCGTAGGGCAGCAGGCCCTGCTCCTCCGGGAACACGATATAGACCGTCAGCCCGTCCCCGGCCAGCTCCTCCGGAACCGTGACCGTGTAGGCCGGAAGGCCGTCATACACGTACATGCTGTCCTCGCCGGAGATTCCGCCCTCCAGCTCCGAGATGTTGGTCAGCAGCGTCTCGGTTCCGTTGTCGTCAAAATAGATGCTGTTGAAGGGATAGGCCGCAAAGGGATCGCCGGTGACCGTAACCTTTGCCGTCGCGGCAGCCAGACGGGCAGCCTCGGTTCCGCAGTTGGAATCCATACCCAGCAGGTAGTAGGTGCCGGGTTTGTCGGGCAGCGTCACGGTGTATGCTCCATCCGCTCCGGCGACATCTTCGACCTTCTGCCAATACTCATCATAGAGCGCAACCTGCAGATTCGTGACCGGTACAAAATCATCCACACCGCCATCGGCTACAGAGCGCGTGCCAAACTTCAGCGTCTGGAAGGAGAGCGCCGAGCCAGCTTCCCCCGCATAGTCGTCCTGATCGAATTTGCTAAAACCGCCGCCGTCAGACCAGAAGCTCCAGTCGGTAAACATCGCCACGTCGATGGTGTCGTTGTCCGAGAGCAGGATGTAGTCGCAGGTGGAACCCCAACC
>Ga0129308_1001264_pt1 | contig 27835 bp, 27 predicted proteins | sample L827metagenome_FD_94440 | JGI IMG/M metagenome (GOLD analysis project Ga0129308, IMG submission 94440) | Ring-tailed lemur group fecal microbial communities from Wisconsin, USA - L827 metagenome | ecosystem: Host-associated > Mammals > Digestive system > Large intestine > Fecal | place: USA...
CTCTGCATCGGCGCGGCGGGCATCCCCATCGGCGTCGCGGCAGGGATCGGAAGTATGGGCATTGTGATCTCGTCTGTGGCGGGGAATTTCGGAACCTTTGCTTACAGCGCCGTGCCGCTGACTCTGAAGGTGTCCGCTCCTGCCGTGGCAGCCGCGGCGGCGGTCAGCATGGTTACCATACTGATCGCGGCCTATGTTCCGGCCCGGAAAGCCGCAGGTACGCCTGTGATGGAGAACATTCGCCAGACCAACGCAGTGAAGATATCATCGGGCACTGTGAAAACTTCCAGGTTCGCACAGCGCATGTTCGGTCTGGAAGGCACGCTGGCGCTGAAGAATTTTAAAAGAAACAGAAGGCGTTATCGCAGCATCGTATTATCACTCACGTTAAGCGTGGTACTGTTCGTGTCGGCCGATACCTTTGGAGCACACCTGAAACAGGCTGCGGAACAGTCCGTGATGGAAAGCGATTATGATATCTGCTTTTATACACAGGACATGGACGAGGGGGAATGGTTCAGGCTTTACGACCGGCTGAAAACAGCCGGCGGAGTCACGGAAAGCTCCTATCAGACGATCTCGGCTTACCAATGCGCGGTCCGGGCAGGGGATCTTTCCCACAGCTACCGGAAGATCGCCGGATATGATCAGGGGGATGAAATGATCGATCTGCCCATGGACATCCAGTTTGTGGAGGACAGCGTGTTTCTGAGCTTTATCAAGAGCCAGGGATTGTCCCAGGAGGATTATACCGGTGAGAATGCGAAGATGATCGCCGTCGCCAAGTCCAAAGAGAAGGATGAGACAAAGGACGGGAAGACCGTGCTGATCAACATGTTCGCAGACTCTTCCGGGAATTTCCGGGTGACGCCTGAGACAGACGGCGGTAACGGGCTTGAACGAGGGCAGGATATCCATATGACCTTTGTAGATACCATACCCTCCGATACGCTTCCCAGAAAACCCTCAGAGGTAAAGCCGTACGTTTTTATGGTGGTGGCTCCGTACCAGCTGAAAGAGAAGTTTGAGACGCCCGGCGTTCGTGAAGAAATGGGCCTGACTTTTCTGTCCGGGGATCCCGCCCGGTCGGTGGCTGAAATGGAAGCGATGATAAAGGCCGAGGGGATCACCGCGGACTATACCCTGTACAACACGCACAAAATGTTTGAAGAGAATCGCAGCATCATGTACGTAGTCAATGTGTTCACATCTGTTTTTGCCGCGATGATCTCGCTGATCGCGGTGGCCAATGTGTTTAACACCATTTCCACCAACATCCGGCTTCGACGGCGGGAACTGGCCATGCTCCGCTCTGTGGGAATGCCTGACCGCGATTTCAGAAAAATGATGAACTTTGAGTGCGCTTTTTACGGCATGCGGACGCTGCTGCTGGGGCTTCCTGCAGCAGGCGTGCTCTCCTGGCTGATCTACAGAGGATTCGTCCTGGGCGGAGCGGATATGAATTTTATATTCCCGTGGAGGAGCATGACGATCAGCGTGCTGGGCGTTTTCTTCGTGGTGTTCATCACCATGCTTTACGCCGTCAGCAAGATCAAAAAAGAAAATATCATCGATGCGCTCCGGGACGATATGAATTAACAGCCGCTGCGTTTCACGATGACGGATACGCCGTCAGGGATGACGCTGACGCTGCCTTTTCCGCCCAGCCATCTGTCTGCCATGCGCAGAGCTTCCGCGATGTCAGGCGCCCATTCCATGTGCATGGCCCGTACCATATCCCGGGGCGCGTCAGTGACCATGATGACCCGATACTTCAGGAGGATGCGGCAGAGGATCTGGGATTCCCACTGGTCGGGGACCGTATCGTTTTGCTCTGTGGCCAGGAAACGTTCCATGATGGCTTCCGCAGAAGGCTGCTGTGCAAAGGTCTCGTAGAAGGATTGTCCGCCGTGACCGTCGGAGCAGGCGGAGACCATGATGATGACGCCGCCGGGACGGCACGCAGCTTCTGCGGCGGTCATGCCCTTCACCGCCTGATAGATATTCTGATCGAGAGGATAGCCGCCGTTGGTGGAGATGACGATGTCCGCGGGGACAGCTTCCACGCCGGCCAGCCGGCTCACGCTGCGGCAGCCAGCCAGATGTGCCTCGTTAAAATGACCGGCGAAGGCGTCGGCCACGCGCTTTTCCCCGTCCAGGACCACATTGACGATGAAGGCAAGGTCAGCCAGTTCCGCGGCCCGTACCATGTCGCGGTGGATCGGATTTCCCTCAAGGACCCCTGTCCGCGAACAGGGATGGGCGATGAATTTCGAACAGTGGTTGGACAGTACCGTCGTTCGGTCCGCGATACCGGGGAGCACGCTCTTGCGCCCTCCGGAAAAGCCGGCGAAGAAGTGGGGCTCGATGAAGCCCTCCGCAAGGAGAAGATCGGCTTCCGCCGCCAGCCGGTTGATCCGCAGGGGAATGCCGGAGGGCAGAACGCCGGCATCCATCATATCCTCAGATTTTCCGCTCTCGTGGACCACAAAGCGAAGCCGGGGATCATCCGCCAGCCTGGGACCGAATTTGTAGATCAGTTCCTCCCGGGTGGTGGGCCGGTGAAAACCTGTGGCGATGAGAACGGTGAGAACGCCGCGGTAACCCGCCAGCTCCAGTTCCTCCAGAACCGCAGGAAGGATCACGCTGCTGGGAACGGGGCGGGTGTGGTCGCTGGCGATCAGCACGATATTTTCTTTGTTCCGGGCCAGATCCCGAAGCCGGGGCGAGCCGATGGGATTTTGCAGCGCCCGGCGCACCAGTTCCGTCTGCGCGGCGGCGGAGCGCGCCGCTTCAGAGACGGTTAGCGCCGCTTCGGAGACGGCGCGCGCTGCTCCTACAGCAGTGGGTCGTGGCGCTGTTGCGGGTTGCGCTTCTGCAGGTCTCTCTGCTGTTGCGTTGGGCCGCGCTGCGTCGGAAGAAGCGTGTTCATCGGCGGAGAGCTCCTCCTGGCGCGCAGATGACTCAGCGGCGGGTTGTGCTCCTGCAGGGCGGGCTGCTGTTGCGTTGGGTTGCGTAGCGTCGGAAGAAGCGTGTTCATCGGCGGAGAGCTCCTCCTGGCGCGCAGATGACTCGGCGGCGGGTTGTGCTCCTGCAGGGCGGAGAATGGCGGCCAGACGTTCTTCCGGGATTTCCGCGTCGAGGAAGCCTTTTCCGTAGGGCAGCTTGATGATTCGATTCATAGGAAGCCTCATTTCGTAAAAATATAATTCAATAGGGGAGTTTAAGGGAGTACTGCGATGGGAAAATGCCGCGGTACTCCCTTTTGTTGTGCCTTGTTTTTTGGCAGTGCATTTTTTGAATGTGCGCAGGATATGGTTTATCGCAGGGCTTTCAGGCCGTATTAGCTCGTATCGTCCGGTGTATAGCCTGTCACGGATCTTGCATGGCCCCTGTGGCTGCAGGAGGTACAGGAGCTGAACGACTGCCGCGGTCGAGACTGGCGGTGTTGGGACAGCGGCGGGGGCCGGGTGCATGCGGTGGGTCGGGGGCCTGCGGTGAGTCGGGGGCCTGCGGTGGGTCGGGTGCCTGCGGTGAGTCGGGTGCCTGTGGGGCAGGTACTTGCGAGTGTCGGATGGCAACGGGCCGGGTGCTTGTGAGTGCCCAGTGCCTGCGGGGATCGGATGGCGGCAGATTGCGCAGTCATCAAGTGGAATAGGTGAAATTCGATTTTTTTTCTTTAAATTGCATAAATCAAGCAATAAAATATGCAAAACTAGGTGAAAAAATTAATTTTTGCCTATTTCTCTTGAAAATATTGGATAATCGAGCCTGCTTTTCCGCTAAAATAGGTGAAAATTCGATTTTTTTTCTGTTTTCACCTATTCAAACGATCTGAAGATGTGATCTGGCGCAGTACGGTTCTGGATTATCGACAGCTGGCGGTCGTGCAATGTCGTCGGACCTTGTACGATAGTATACCGGCGACCTCGCCTGCCGGATCCGCCCGGTCGGCAGACCATCTGGCTGATAACCGCCCGCCGGCTAGTCCCCGCACAGCAGACTCCCCTGGCCATCCAGCAGTCCGCCAGACTGCCCGTCCGGCAGAACATCCGGCCGCCCGCAGTCTAGTCCCCGCGCAGCAGGCCCGCCCGGCCGTCCAGCCGTTCGCCAGACTGTCCGCCCGGCAAAACAACCGGCCGGCCGCCCGCCGGCTAGTCCCCGCACAGCAGACTCCCCTGGCCATCCAGCAGTCCGCCAGACTGCCCGCCCGTCAGAACATCCGTCCGCCCGCCGGCTAGTCCCCGCACAGCAGGCCCGCCCGGCCGTCCAGCCGTTCGCCAGACTGCTCGCCCGGCAAAACAACCGGCCGTCCGCCCGCCGGCTAATCCCCGCGCAGCGGCTCCCCGGCCATTCGGCCGTCCGCCAGATCCACCCGCCCGGCAGCCGGGCCATCAAACAAACAAACAATCAATCAATCAAACAATCAATCAATCAATCAATCAATCAATCAATCAATTCTGACAGATCTTATGAGGATTCAGAATGTTTTTCGGGTCGAAGGCGCTTTTGATCCCCCGCATGATCTCCAGAAGATCGGGGTCCAGGGACTCGGCAAGGTAGGGCTTTTTCGCAAAGCCGATGCCGTGCTCGCCGGATACCTGGCCATTGAGCTCCCTGGCTTTGGAGTAGATCAGTTCCATGGCCAGAGACATTTTTTCTTTCCACTCTTCGTCGCTGAGCTCATCTTTCAAAATGTAGATGTGCAGGTTTCCATCCCCGGCGTGGCCGAAGGTCTTGATGCGGATGGAAGCGATCTGCTGTATTCCGTGTATGTATTCCAGCAGGGTGTTGACGCTGCTTCGGGGGACGACCACGTCCACTTCGTCCATGTAGGTAGTGGAACCTTTGATCGCTTCCAGGAACGCGCCTCTGGCTTTCCAGATGGAATCGTTGCGCTCTTCTGTGTCTGAGATCAGCACGTCGAGAGCGCCCTGCTGAAGGCAGATCTCCGCCACATTGTCGTAATCCTTTTCGATCTCCGCGTCTGTTGCTCCATCGAATTTCAAAAGAAGGTAAGCGTCGGCCTGATTGTCGGGAAACTTTCTGCCCAGATATTCTTCAGCGTCGATGATGACCTCCCGCTGCATGAATTCGATGGCGGTGGGCACAGCTTTGGATTTGATGATCAGCGGCGCGGCGCCGATGGCCTTTTCCAGCGAGGGAAAGGGGACCAGCAGACTGATGGATCTGGCGGGGAGGGGAAGAAGTTTCAAAGTCGCCTTCGTCACGATGCCCAGGGTGCCCTCTGATCCGACCATCAGATCTTTCAGCGCGTACCCGGAACTGTTCTTTACCACCTTGCCGCCCAGCTCGACCACGGCGCCGTTTGGAAGAACGACCTCCAAGCCGCGGACATAGTCCCGCGTCACGCCGTATTTCACAGCGCGCATCCCCCCGGCGTTTGTGCTGATATTGCCGCCGATGGTGGCCGATTTCTCGCCAGGGTCCGGGGGATAGAAAAAGCCCCGCTCTTCCACATAGGCAGCCAGCTCCATGAGCAGCACGCCCGGCTCTACTGTGATGGTGAGATTTTCTTCATCCAGCTCGATGAACCGGTTCAGAAGGGTGGTCTCAATGACGATGCCGCCTTCTACGGGCACGCAGGAACCCACCAGACCGGTTCCTGCTCCTCTGGGCGTGACGGGAATGTTATTGTTGAAAGCGTATTTCATCACGGCGGAAACGTCCTCCGTGCTGGAGACGCGCACTACCACATCCGGCCAGCACTGGGTGCCGCCCAGTTCGTCGTGGCTGTAGTCCTCGTGGATGGATCCGCCGGTCAGCACGCGGTCGTCGTCGCCGATCAGCGCGCGGATCGCCTGAATATCTGAGTCGTCTATCTTTTTATATGCCGTCATGGTATAACCCCCTGTTCGCTTTGATCTTGGCAATGAGTCCGGGAACGATTTCATACAGGTCTCCGACGAGACAGCAGTGAGCGATCCGGAAGATCGCCGCTTTCTCGTCCGTATTGATGGCGACGATGTGGTCGGCATTGTTCATGCCCGCCGCAAACTGCACGGAGCCCGAGACGCCGCAGGTGATAATGAGCTTAGGCCGCACGGTCCGTCCGCTCAGACCGATCTGACGCTTGGCGTCCATCCAGCCCGCTTCGATCATGGGACGGGTGCAGGCCAGCTGACCGCCCAGCAGAGCGGCCAGCTCCCGGAGCAGATCCAGATCGCCCTCCTTTTTGACGCCCCGTCCGGCGACTACCAGAACGTCGCAGGCTTCGATGGAGGTCTCCGGGGCCTTGGGAAGGACCTCAAGCACGTCCAGATTGCTGTGCAGTTTTTTCTCCGGCAGCAGGCAGGGTATGATCTCGCCCGACTCTTCCTCCGATCGGGTGGGGGCGGTCATGATCTTGTATCTTACCGTAGCCATCTGCGGCCTGTGGTCGGGGGTATGGATCTGCGCCATGATGTTTCCGCCGAAGGCAGGCCGGATCTGGATCAGGTCTGTATCCGGACTCATGTCTAAAATGGTGCAGTCCGCCGTAAGGCCGGTCTTTACTCTGGCCGCAGTACGGGGAGCCAGCTGTCTGCCCACGGTGGTGGCGCCCACCAGGATGGAAGATGGTTTTACGTTTTCAATAAAATATTCCAGGACGTTGGTGTACGCCTCGATGGTGAAATGTTCCAGGGCGTTCTGGTCGTAGACGTAGACCGCGTCTACGCCGTAGTGCAGAAGTTCCCGGCACTGTTCGCTGAGACCGCTGCCTGCGAACAGCGCGTAGACAGGATGACCGATTTTGGACGCCAGCTCCCGGGCTTTGCCGATGAGCTCGTATGTAACAGGATGGATCTCGCCGTCCACATGGTCCACGTATACGGCGATGCCCCGCCACTGTTCCTTATCCAGAGCGGGACGTCTGTCCTCTGTTTCCTGAACCGTTACGGCACCGGAAGGTCCCTGTTTTACGCAGAGCCTGCACATTTTACAGGCAGCGTTGATCTCCAGCTTTCCGTCGCGTTCTTCCAGAGCGTGGAAGGGACAGAGCGCGATCAGTTTTTTTATGTCTCCGACCTTCGCCTGATCGATGATTAGTTTTTCCATGTTCCGTTTTCCCCCTTTTATACGAATTTTAACTCTGTCAGCTTATCGTACAGCCTGTCGCAGAGTTCCGGGCCGCTGCCCCGCCAGATCTCCTGAGTGATCTCCGATTCCGGGGAAAAGATGCGCTGGACCTGAGTAGGCGAACCGCTCAGACCGTAATGGGATTCTTCCTGATCTTCCATGTCCGCCAGAGTCAGAATGCGGATCTTCCGATCAGAGGTGGCCTTCTTTCTGACATAAGAGGGGAGACGGGGCTGGTAAATATCTTTATCCACAGCCAGGAGACAGGGAAACCTCAGCTTGACGATCTCGACCGCTTTGGGCATATCCATCTCCACGGTAAGTCCTTCGGGACTGCTCTCGATAACCCGCCGCACGTTGGAGACACTGGGGATCCCCAGCCATTCCCCGATCTCAGGTCCCACCTGGGCGGTGTCGCCGTCAGTGGTCTGCTTGCCGCAGAGGATCAGATCAAAGGCGCCTGCGCTGCGGATCCCCTGCGATAGGGTGTAACTGGTGGCCAGCACGTCGGCGCCGCCGAAACGGCGGTCGGAAAGCAGCACGCCTTCATCGGCGCCCATGGCGAAAGCCTCGCGGATGACCTGTTCCGCCTGGGGCGGACCCATGCTGATCACCGTGATGCTTCCTCCGTGCAGCTCCCGAAGGCGCAGTGCGGTCTCCAGAGCGTAAAGGTCGTAGGGATTCATTTTGGAGGCCACGCCTCCGCGGAGCAAAACTCCGGTGTCGGGGTCCACCGCCACCTTGTTTGTCTCCGGAACCTGTTTGATACATACCAGAATGTTCATGTTATCCTCTTTTCTCTCGCTGTTTTCTCAAAATTTCTAACTGTTTCGGCGCGGTCGCAGTTCTGTCCGGCCGCCGGCGGAAACCGGCCGGGGCGGAGCGGCAGCGCGCCCCTGATCGTCCTCACGGCGCAATCTTTCGATGTACGTGTTCCGTGGAGTAAAATGGTCCTACCAATTTGCCGTTGAAATAATTATATTTGTTTACAGAGGGATTGTCAATAAAAAAACCGCCGCGGTGGACAGGGTCCAGTCTGCGGCGGCGCAATAAAATCTCATGATATGGGTAAATAGGGAATGAATTACTGCGGCCCTTCAGTCTGTCGGGTGATCTCCCGGTCGATGATCTCAAAATGCAGTTTCAAAGCGGCGTCGGCCTTCTGCGTGTCGCCGAGGGCTACAGCGGCCGCGATCTCCTCGTGGACGCGCTGAAGAGTGCCTTTTTCCATCTCCGCCGCCATGATCTTGCGGCGCATGTCGGCGATGAATAGATCCATGACACGGCTGAGAGCCTGCAGGATGTTGATGATCAGCTTATTTTCCGAGTGGAGCGCGATGGTGTAGTGGAGTCTGGCGTCCAGAAGGGCGCTGTTTTTTTCATCATCGCTCTCTGCCAGTTGTGTCACGATCGCCTTCAGTTCTTCTACGAAAGCGGGGGTGCGGCGCTGTATTGCCAGTTCCAGCGCCTTCGCCTCGATGGCGGCGCGCAGCTGGCTGAGCTGACTGTAATCCAGTTCCTCCAGAACGAACATCATGGACATGGATTCCATCAGATTCTTTTCAAAGTTGCCGGACACGTAGTTGCCCGCGCCCTGCAGGCTTTCCAGCACGCCCATGATCTCCAGAGTTCTCAGGGCCTCGCGGACGGAGTTGCGGCTGACGTCCAGCGCCTGGGCAAGCTCGCGCTCCGGCGGAAGTTTTTGTCCCAGCCGGTATTCACCGGTCAGGATCTTCTCTTTGATATGGCGGATCACCTTTTCATACGTTTTGCCGGGGGCGTCCTTTCGCTCTGTGCAGTTTTCCTGCTCCGAACGGTCCTTTCGCTCTGTGCAGTTTTTCTGCTCCACACTGTCCTTTCGCTCCGTGCAGTTTTCCTGCTCCGAACTGTCCTTCCGCTCTGCGCAGCTTTTCTGGTCCGAACAGTTCGCCCGATCTGCGCTGTTCACCCGATCTGTGCTGTCCGCCCCATCCGGGCTGTCCGCCCGATCTGTACAGTTCTTCTGTTCCGGGCAGCCTTGGGCCGTGTTTGTTTCGCTCATGAGTATGATCCCCCTTTATATGTGTCAGCGGATCGCCTCGCTGATCCTGGCCGCTATGGTTTTTACCCGCTGGATCTTATACTGAAAATCCCCGGACCGCATTCTCTGCGTGGGGCCTGAAAGACTGATGGCGGCTATGGCCGTGCCGCTGCGGTTCAGTATGGGAGCGCCGATGCAGGTCAGTCCGATCTCCAGTTCTTCATTGTCCACGGCGTAGCCGTTTTCACGTACCTGCTCCAGAGTGTCAAGAAAAGCAGGCCAGTGTGTGATGGTGTTGGTCGTGTGATGTGCCAGGGGCGTCTGCTGATATTGATCGAAGTCCATAGAACTGCTGAAAGCCAGCAGGCATTTTCCCACGGAGGAGCAGTGGCATTCACTGCTGGAGCCCACGGGGGGATTGGCCCGCAGAACTTGTCCCGGATCTTCCGCCTTCAGGATGATCACGCTCTTTGGATGACGGGGATCTGTGTGTTCCAGCGTGGAGACATTGACCACCTCGTGGAATTCGTCGTAGAGTTCCTGGGCAAAAGGGCGGATAATGCTCTTGATACTGAGATTTGCGTCGAAGGACATGCCGATGCTGTACAGGCGCAGGCCAAGCCAGTATTTTTCGTTTTCAGGATTCTGTTCGACGAATCCCTTTTCTTCTAATGTCAAAAGGGTGCGGTGGACCGTACTCTTGTGTATATCCATCTCCCGGGCGATCTCCGATATGCCCATTTCATGATTGTTTTCGCTAAGCAGGATCAGAATGTCTAATGCTCTGTCTAACGCCTGAATTGCCATGATACTTCCTCCATTCCTGTTGAACGATAACTGATGATCATCATGATTTTAACACGAAAAATGCTGAATTGCAAAATAGAAATCGACTCTGCGGTCTGACGGGCAGCTGGAGTTATCTCCAGAGTCCGTCTGCGGGCCTGTTTCCGGGAATTTCAGAGAACGAAAAATGGAACAATGTTCTAATTTTTAAGCATACACCTTGGACAATCTCTCTGTCAATTAAATTCTCAGATGTTTCACAAATAGTTTGTTAAATAAAAAACGTTGTAATTTCAATGATTTTTATTATCAAAATCGTTTGACTTTTCCATCGAAAAGCAGTATGATCAAAAAACAGAACGGCGTTCTAAAAATAAAATCAGAGCAGGGACGGCGCCGGCGGGCGCCGCCTGTCAGCGGTAGGAGGAAACAATCATGAAGGTCAATGTCAATGAGTCACGATGCAAAGAGTGCGGATTGTGCATCGCTCATTGCCCCAAAGAGGCGATTTATCTGAGGAGCGAAGTGAATTCGAAGGGTTACCGTACCGTAGTGGTGCGGGAGGACAAATGTATCGGGTGCGGTATGTGCTATCTCACATGTCCGGACGGAGTCTATCAAATACTGGCGTAAGGAGGCGTAATTGTGGCAGAAATGATGAAGGGCAATATTGCGATTGCCGAGGCGGCGGTGAGGGCCGGAGTGCGGTTGTACGCGGGATATCCGATCACACCGTCTACAGAAATAATGGAATATCTTTCAGGTCGGCTGCCGGAAGTGGGCGGCGCGTTCATTCAGGCGGAAAGCGAACTGGCCGGGATCAATATGGTGATCGGCGGCGCAAGCTGCGGCGTCCGCGCGCTGACGGCCTCCTCCGGACCGGGAATCAGTCTGAAACAGGAAGGGATCTCCATCCTGTCCGATGAGGAGCTGTCCGCAGTGGTCATAAACGTGGTGCGTTATGGAAATGGTCTGGGAACGCTGTATTCATCCCAATGTGATTATAACCGGGAGACCAGAGGCGGCGGAAACGGCGACTATCGATGCATCGTCCTGTGCCCGTCCAGCATTCAGGAGGCGGTGGAGCAGATCTCTCTGGCCTACGAGCTGGCGGAGAAATACCGCGTCGTATCCGTTCTGATGACCGAGGGAGCCCTTGGCCAGATGATGGAACCGGTGGATCTGCCGGACTTCGTGGAACCCAAGCGGAATCCCTGGGGCTTTGACGGAAAGTATACATACAAAAAGATCGGTATATTCGATCGGGATTCGATGAAAGAATCGGTTTTGCTCAAAGAGAAGTACGCGGCGATCAAAGAGAACGAGCAGAGATGGGAATCGGAGGGCGTGGAAGATGCTGATTACGTCTTCGTCTCATACGGACTCCCGGGAAGAAGCACGCTGGGCGCTGTGAGACAGCTGCGGGACGAGGGGTTCCGGGTGGGACTGATCCGTCCTATTACCGCGTGGCCCTTCCCGGAAAAAGCCTTCGCCCAGATCAATCCCGGAGTAAAGGGGATCATAACCGTGGAAGCCAACGCTACGGGCCAGCTGGTAGACGACGCGGCGCTGGCCATCAAGAAAAACAGCAGCGCCAACATACCTGCCTACGCTCTGACCTATGTGTACGGAGTACCGCCGATCAAAAGCATCAAGGCAGACTTTAAGAAAATATTGAATGGCGAAATCAGGGAGGTGTACTAATATGGCGGTCGAACGTAAGGTCCCATCTATCATTGATAATCCGATGAACTTTTGTCCGGGATGCGGACACGGTATCATCATACGGCTGATCTGCGAATGCCTTGAGGAACTGGGACAGGATCAGAACGTAATATTTGCCATCGGCGTGGGCTGTTCGTCCAATCTGGGCGGCGGTCTGGTGACAGACCGGCTGCACTGCGCGCACGGCCGGGCGGGAGCTGTGGCCACGGGCATGAAGCGGGTCAATCCGGACAATATGGTGATCACATATCAGGGCGACGGCGACGCTTACAGCATCGGCATCGCAGAAAGTTTCAACGCTGCATACAGAAATGAAAATATCACGGTAATAACCGTAAACAATACAAACTTTGGAATGACCGGCGGACAGATGAGCTGGACCACCATGGAGGGACAGAAGACCACCACCTCGCCTCACGGCAGAGATTGTGCGGTCACCGGATATCCCATCCGCTTTCCGGAACTGGTGGCAAACGAGTTCAGGGTGGCATATGCAGCCAGAGGAAGCGTCAGCAGTCCCGCTCGGATCAACGCGCTGAAGGGTTACATAAAAAACGCGCTGGAGGCGCAGCTCAATAAAGAAGGCTATTCAATTGTGGAAGTACTGTCGCCCTGCGCCGTGAACTGGGGTATGACCCCGGAGGAGGCTATGACGCACATCGAGGAGGATCTGACACAGTATTTCCCCATCGGCGTATTTCAGGACAGGAGGAATCAGGAATGAAAGAGATCGTATTTGCAGGATTCGGAGGTCAGGGAGTACTGACCTCGGGGCTGATCATTTCAGAGATCGCCGTAAACAGAGGAGACAACGCCACCTGGATCCCTTCCTATGGCTCGGCTATGCGGGGCGGGACCGCCAACTGCACAGTGAAGTATGGCAGGGAGACCATCTATAACCCGGCGCAGGAGGAACCAGATCTGCTGCTGGCCATGAACGAACCTTCCTTCCAGATGTTTATCAACATCGTAGCGCCCGGCGGGATCGTGCTGGTGAGCGATATCGTCAACTGCGATCTGAACGTGCGGGACGACGTGAAGGTAGTCAAGGTGCCCAGCTCCGCTATTTCCCAGGAACTGGGCAACCCCAAGGGAGCCAACGTGGTGATGACCGGGGCTATCGTAAAGCTGATGGGAGACTTCTCGAAGGAAGAAGCTCTGGCCGGCATGGAGCGCATGTTCAGCAAAAAAGGAAAGAACCGGTTTGCGGAAGCAAACGTCAAAGCCTTTGAAGCCGGTTACGCCGCCGTATGATCCAGACTGACCGTCCGCCGCAGACAGGCGCGCAGTCAACTGTGAAGGGAGAAATCGAATGGATAATGGAACGGTCCGTGAAAAAAAATATCCGGAATTTAAACATGCCGCCGCTGCTCTTGGCGTCGTTATAGTATGTCTCTTTCTATCTATCATGGTGTTTAAAATTTCGATCCAGGCCGGCCTGATGGCTGCTATCGTGTGTGTGACATTTGTATCCAGGCCCCTGGGTTATCGGTTTGAGGAGCTGCTGAAGTTTTCCATCAAGGCGCTTGACGAGGCCTCGGGAGCGCTCTGGATCTTCCTGCTGATCGGAACGATCATCGGGACATGGATGATATCCGGTACGGTGCCGGCTGTCATCTATTACGGCCTGGGGGTCATCACTCCCGCCGTGTTTCTGCCGGCGGGCCTGATCCTCTGCAGTCTGACTTCCCTGGCCACGGGAACTTCCTGGGGCACCATGGGGACCATCGGCATCGCGCTGCTGGGAATGGGTCAGGGCATGGGGATCCCGACGGAATTGACGGTGGGCATGATCATCTCAGGAGCCTGTTTCGGCGATAAAATGTCGCCGATCTCCGATACGACGAATCTCTGCGCCGTGGCCTCCGGGGCGGATCTCTACGCCAGCATCCGGGCGATGATACTGACCATGACGCCGTCCTATCTCATCGCGCTGGTGATCTTTACGATCATGGGACTTCAGTATGGAGACAACAGCGCCAACTTCGCGGTCATCGAGGAGACCAGAGCGGTGCTGGCGGAACATTTTAACCTGAATCCCATCGTAATGCTTCCCATCGTTATCCTGCTGGGACTGAATGTACTGAAAATGCCGGCGGTGCCTGCCATGGCCTGCGGGACCTTCGCCGGCATCGTGGTGGCGGTCGTCCTTCAGGGAGAGACCATAGCTGCGGCGATGGAGGCGATGAACAGTGGTTTTGTCATCTCCACGGGAAGCGTTTACGTTGATCCCATCTTGAACCGGGGCGGAGTCCAGAGCATGATGAATACCTTCTCGCTGGCTTTCATCGCCATCTCTCTGGGAGGGATCCTGGACGGCGTGGGCTATATGAAAGTGATCGTGGAACAGGTGATCAACCGGGTAAGGACCGTGGGCCAGCTGGCCGCATCGGTGATCGCCACCTCGTTTCTGTCCAGCACCATGCTGGGGGAGGACTATCTGAGCCTGATCCTGAACGGGAATCTCTACAAAGAGGAGTTTGACAGGAAGGGTCTGACACGGCCCATGCTGGCCAGGCTGGTATCGGAAGGAGGCATGATGATGGCTCCCCTGATCCCATGGACCACAGTGGGGGCTTTTGCCAGGACGACGCTGGGCGTACAGGGCTTCGGCGTATCGGCCTACTGTTTCCTCAACCTGATCAATCCGGTGGTCTCGATCCTGATGGCGACCTTTGGGATATTCGTGCTGTGGAACGATCCCGCAAACAAGGGAAAACGGCGGTTTGACACCAATACGTCTCTGCGGCGCGAGGTAAAGGGAGCTGCAAAAGAGGCAAAAGGAGCCGGGAAATAGGAAGGGAGGAAGAAGAAAGCAATGAAGCTGTTAGTCATAAACCCAGGAGGAAGCTCCACTAAAATAGCGGTCTTTGAGGATGAAACGGAACAGTTCAGCCGCAATATCGCTCATACGGGGGAAGAACTGCGCCCCTATCCGAGGATCTTTGACCAGTTTGATTTCAGGCGGCAGCTGATCCTGGACGAATTGAAGGCGGGCGGGTATACCCCCGCCTCCTTCGACGCGGTGGTGGGTCGAGGCGGTCTGATGAAGGAGATCGAAGGCGGCGTCTACCGTGTCAACGACCGGATGATCGCCGATCTGAAGGATGCCGTCCGCGGCGAGCACGCAGCCAATCTGGGCAGCGCGCTGGCCAGAAGTATCGGCGACGAGACCGGCGCGCCGTCCTTCGTAGTCGATCCGGTGTCCGTGGATGAATTTCAGGAGATCTCCCGCGTCACAGGGATCCGTGACCTGAAGTATTCAAGCTGGCTTCACTCCCTGAATCACAAGGCCGTGGCCCGGAAGACCGCGGCGGATATGGGCGGGAAGTATGAGGAGTTCAATTTTATCATTGCCCATCTGGGATCGGGAATCTCCATCGTGCCCCACTGCCGGGGACGGATGATCGACGGCAGCGGCGGCAGGACCAACGGACCGTTCTCCTCCGACCGCAGCGGCGGGCTGCCCGCCTATCCGCTGATCGAGCTCTGTTATTCAGGTAAGTATACCAGAGAAGAGCTGGTGGATAAAGTGAGCAGCTTCGGAGGTTTTTATGATTACCTGGGGACGAAAGACCTGGTGGAGGTAGAACGCCGCATCGCCGGCGGAGACAGTGAGGCGAAGCTGATCATGGACGCCTTTATCTATCAGATCGCCAAAGAGATCGCATCCTACGGAGCGGCGCTGTACGGAAAGGTAGACCGCATCGTGCTCACCGGAGGCATCGCACACTCTGCACTGGTCACAGGCGAGGTGGAAAAGAGGGTGCGCTACCTGGCGCCCGTATCCGTGGTGGCCGGAGAGATGGAGATGGAGGCCATGGCGCTGGGAGCGCTGCGGGTCCTTCGCGGCGAGGAAGAAGTGAAGGAGTATGAATAACATGGAAAGAGATCTTGGAACCATAGAAAATTTTGAAGCCATCATAGAGCGCGCGCGTAAAACGGGTCCCCGCCGGGTCTGTGTGGCGTCTGCGGGAGACCCGGAGCTGCTGCAGGCGGTGAAACAGGCCTGCGATATGGGTCTGATCTACCCGATACTGACCGGAAAGAGCGAGGAGATCGCCGCCTGTGCAAAATCCTGCGGTCTGCGGGAATACGACGCCTTTCAGTGTTCCGGCCCGGAAGAAGCGGCGAAGGCCGCGGTGACCATGGTGAGGGAAGGACGGGCCGACATCCTGATGAAAGGATCGGTGAACACCAGCGTGTTCATGCGGGCGGTACTCAATCGGGAGCAGGGACTGCGGGCCGGCGGACTGGTGAGTCTGCTGGCGGTCTACGAGCTTCCGGGCTATCCGAAACTGATATTCGCTACAGACAGCGGCGTCAATCCGGCGCCGGATCTGGAGCAGAAAAAAGAAATTCTGAAAAACGCCCTGACGGCCATGAAGCGGATCGGCGTGGAAGATCCCAAGGTGGCGATGCTGACAGCCAACGAAATGGTAGATCCCAAGATCACATCCACCGTGGACGCCGCTGCCCTGGTGCAGTTTGCCGATTCCGGCCAGTGTCCCCCCTGTACGGCGGAGGGACCCGTGGCCTTTGACGTGGCTTTCGATCCCGCCGCCGCGGCCCACAAGGGGATCGACAGCCGGATCTCAGGAAAGGTGGATCTGATCCTGTTCCCCAACATGGAGACGGGAAATGCGCTGGGAAAATCATGGCTGTATTTTAACAGGGCAAAGTGGGCAGGGATCGTACTGGGAGCCGCCAAGCCTGTTATACTTGGGTCACGGTCCGATTCCGCAGCGGTAAAAATCAATTCCATAGCGCTGGGCTGCCTGGCCGCAGGCGAACAAGAGAGAGAGGAAACACGATGAAATTTTCAGACAGAGCGAACGAACTTCGCCCGTCCGCCATACGGGCGGCGGGAAAACTCATAGCCTCCAGAGAAGGCTGCATCACATTTGCACAGGGGTATCCGGCGGCGGAACTGATGCCGGTCCGTGAGATGACAGAGATCACCGACGATATACTTGGCAGCAGAGGAGAAATTGCGCTGCAGTACGGAATGACAAAAGGAAATGGGGAACTGCTGAAGGAAATCGTCAGTATGCTGGCCAAAAGCGGCATCAAATGCGAGCCCAAGCATATCCAGGTCACCACGGGATCGCAGCAGGGCGTTTTTCTCTGCGCCATGCTGCTGCTGAATAAGGGCGATACCGTGGTAGTGGAAAATCCCACCTATCTGGGAGCGCTCTCTTCCTTCACGCCGCTGGAATGTCAGTTCGCAGGGATCGACGCGGACAGCGAAGGCATGGATATGGAGGCACTGGAACAGAGACTGGCCGCGGACAGCTCTGTGCGCATCATCTACGTGGTGCCGAATTTTTCAAATCCAACGGGAAAGACCTGGAGCCTGGAGCGCAGGAAAAAGCTGCTTGAGCTGGCTGTAAAGTACGATGTGATGATCCTGGAGGATAATCCGTACGGGGATATCCGCTTTGAAGGAACGCCGGTGCCCTCCATCAAGAGCATGGATGAGACCGGTCACGTCATCTACCTGGGATCTTTTTCCAAGGTGCTCTGCGCCGGACTGCGGGTAGGATTTACAGTCAGCTCCGAAAAGACGGCGGATATTTTCGAGGTGTTTAAGCAGGGAGTGGATCTGCAGTCCAATGAATTCGCCCAGGTGCAGGTAGCCGAATATCTGCGGCGCTACGGTCTGGACGACCAGCTGGAGCGCATCCGCAGCGTATACAGACGGAAAAGAGATCTGATGATCCAGGTCATCGACGAGGAATTCCCGGCCTGTGTAGAGAGGACGCATCCCGAAGGCGGCATGTTCGTGTGGATCGTTCTTCCGGAAGGGACCGACGCATCTGTTCTGCTGGAGAAGGCCGTGCGGGAAGCGGCGGTGGGCTACGTTCCGGGAGGTCCGTTCTTCGTAGAACCGGGACATGAAAACACGGCCCGCCTGAATTATTCGGCGGGATCTGACGAGGAGATCGTGGAAGGCATGCGGCGTCTGGCTGCATTCTTTAAAAGAGAACTGGAGGGTTAGAAGATCCATGAGGCGAAATGGCTGGCTGATCTGGTCTGTTCTGGTGTTTGCATACGCCATCAACTTTTTTCACTCGCTCTCCATGGGCGTGGTAAAAGAGGATCTGATGGAAGAATTTCAGATGTCGGAGACCTCCTTTATATCCATCGGCAATATGTATGCCAATCTGTATTTGATCATGCAGATACCGGCCGGGCTGCTGGCCGACTGGCTGGGACCGCGCAAAACGGCCTCAGCCGGCATGTTTCTGGCAACAGTCGGCGTCATCCTCTTTGGGGCGGCGCCGTCGGCGGGCCTGCTTTACGTGGGAAGAAGTCTGGTGGGACTGGGAACCTCCGTGCTGTTCGTCTGTATCCTGAAGATCCAGGCCAGCTGGTTTCCGGAACCCATGTTTGGAACCCTGACAGGTTGGACTTGTTTTATCGGCACCATGGGCGGGGCCTTCGCCCAGACGCCCCTGGCCGTGCTGACTGCCGCTGTGGGCTGGCGGATGGCGTTCCTGGGAGTGGGCGTGATGTCTCTGGCCGTGACGGCGTCCATCGTGCTGATCGTGCGCGACGTACCGGGGGATGCACTTCAGGATGCACTTCAGTTGGAAGCCGGCCGTCCGGTTCAGAAAGGACTGGCCGCCGGCGCGGCGGATCTGCGGACGGCAGAGCGTGGTGCAGAAGCGTCGGGGTCGGGAACGGAGTCTCTGAGCGCCAGACTCAGAGGCGCGGCCGGCGTGCTGAAGAATCCGAGGACCTGGCCTATTTTCTTTACATATGCCAGCTTCTACGGCTCCTTTGTGGTACTCATGGGGTATTACGGGACGTCGTTTATCACGGAAGTATATGGAATGAGCACCGTGACCGCCTCGCTGTTTACCACCGCTGGGGTAGTGGGCAGCGCCGTGGGGGCGGCTGTGATCGGCAGCTTGTCGGATCGGATGCGGAGCAGAAAAAAACCCGCCGTCTGGGCGGGCGCCGGTTACCTGGCCTGCTGGGCGGTGCTGACGGCGCTGGCGGGGAAGATCCCCGGAGCCGCGCTGGGTCCGCTGTTCTTTATCACGGGCTTTCTGAGCTACGCCTATGTGGTCAGCTGGCCTGCCGCCAGAGAGGTGAACGATCCCAAGGTCATGGGGGTGGCCGCCTCCGTGACTAACATGGGAGGGTTTATGGGCAGCATTTTCATTCCCATCTGCGCGGGCAGAGTGTTCACTTCCGAAGGAGGCGTTTCCTCCAATATCTACGGCAGTATGTTTCTGCTGGTGACTGCATTCGTGGCGGCGGGATTATTCAGCGCGCTGCTGATGAAGGAGACCGGCTGCCGCAACTGCTGGATGGAGAGCGGAGACGACAGCGGAAAGGTATTGAGAGAACGGGAATTGTCCGACCCATCGGCCTTGCGGTAAGGTATGGAGCCGTAAGGCCGGGCTCCGCGGCTTCGGGCCGCGGGACCGGCGCGGGACCGGCGGCCCGGGGGAAACATCGGGAAGCAGGCCCGGGAACGCGGGAAGTTTCGGACCCGCCGGCAGATCAGAGAACGCCGGCGGGGTCCGCAATGAAGGCGGGCTGTCAGAGCGCCGTGAAGCGGCCGAAGGGACGGGAAACAGTAATAAAAGCACAAAAAAGAACCGGCGCCGGGCCGGTTCAGAAAAGAGACTGCTTGCGTCTCGATCTATGCAGACATTGACTGGTCAATGAGAAAGTCTGAAAAAGGGACAGGATGTCCCGCCCGGCTAAGTCGGGCAGTTACCGTTCCGACACGTCCGTGTTGTTTTCTTCCATGTTGTCGAAATCATACAGACTCATGTCATAATCTTTCAGATCCATCGTCATAATCTCACCTCCTTTTTCAAAATCAACGCAATTATTACCTTCAGTTGACAAGGACACACACGCCTGAACAGCCCAAATCTTCGTCCTACGGCCTTGTCGTCACTGAAATTTGGGCTGTTCAGGTCCGCAGGAGTTTTCAGAGAGCAAATTTTTCTCAGAGCGCGGCGGATGAGCGAGGCGCAGTCGTCGCTGCGTAGAGCGAAGACAACAAAGCTCTGGGGAAAATTTGCCTCTGAAAACCGTGCGTGCTCTTGTCAACTGAAGGTATCTTAGTTATTATAATATGCGCCCAATGTTAAATCTGTTTAAAGCCCTTGTGAAGAGTGTGTAAAAACAGATATAATACAAACATATTTATGATACCCCAATATCGGGCGTTTTAAACAGACAGTCTGAAGGGGAGAGAGGTGACGTCGTTTTGATTACCATAGATGAAATGCAGGAAATGCTGGAAGCGATCGCGGAAGAAGTGCCGGAGGTGTTTTATGAGGGACTCAACGGAGGGATCGTCCTGCTGCCGGACCGGGTGCTCAGCCCGGAGGCCAGACATGATGATCTCTATACGCTGGGCGAGTATATAACAGATCCGGTGATGGGCTGCTATATTGCGCTGTATTACGGTTCTTTTGAGGCGCTGTTTGGGCAGGAGCCCCTTGAAACGCTGCGGGCGGAGCTGAGGGAGACGCTGTTTCACGAGTTTACGCACCATCTGGAAGGCATGGCCGGGGAAGCGGGGCTTGACAGGAAGGACGCCCAGGAGCTGAGAGAATATCTGGAAGAGGAAGAGGGCGGATGGGTCTCATCGCCGAAGCTGCGGAACTATCACATGGGCAGAAAAGCGAAGCGAAACAGCCCGGGCGGGGAGACAAAGGCAAAGAAGAGACCTTTTTGGCGCTGAACCCCGCGCTTAGCTGCTGAAGATGAGAAAATGCCTTCTGCAGGCCACGTATCTTTCAACGCAGCATGCAGAAGACACTGCGCCGGGTCCGGCCCGGCGTGCAGGCGGGCAGCTATGCCTCCTTTTATATGGCGGGACTCTCCGGCCTGACGGCCTTCAGGTTTTCCTCACATTTAAGCATCCGCTCTTCATAGCCGTCCAGTTTCCAGTCAAGTCTTGTGAGAATATCGTTCAGTTCGCTGATGCGGGCCACGATCTGTTCCCGCTGTTTCAGGAGCAGATTTTTTCTGGCCTGGATAGTGGACGGTCCCTGATAAAACAGCGCGACGTACTCCGCCAGCGTCTCCACAGAGACGCCCGCGCTGCGCATGCATTTGATGTATTCCACCCAGCTGCAGTCATCTTCCGAATAGTTTCGGATACCGCCGGCGGTGCGGCTGATATTGGGCAGCAGACCGACTTTTTCATAGTAACGCAGCGTATCTGCCGAGACGCCGTATCGTCTGCTGACTTCTGCGATGGTCATGCATATCGCCTCCTTGCATTATAGTTTAATCGCTGCCGGCCGTTGGTGCAAGAGAGATCCAGCCGGTCCCATCTTTTCTGCCGATCCCGGTTACTGCGCATCAATGTCGATCAGTTCATACGTCCGGTCGCCCAGGCCCAGAGCCGCCGCGGCTTCCACCGTGTGGATCCCGTTGCGCGACTCCATTCGCTCGATCAGGGCCGCCTTTCCGGAATCAGGAGACTGGTACACTGCGTCCACGCAGGCCTGATCCAGCGCCACAGGGTCCGTGGAGGCGAAGATGCCGATGTCGGCCATCTCCGGATCGTGAGGGTGGGCGTCGCAGTCGCAGTCCACAGACAGACGGTTGGCTACATTAATATATACGATCTTATCCCGTCCCATGAAGTCCATTACGGATTTGTCCGCGTCCGCCATAGACTCAAGGAAGGAATCGTGATCCGCGGTAAAGGCGTCCTCAAACTTATCGCTGGTGGCGGAGGTGTGGATCAAGACCTTGCCGACGGCGGAGGCCACGCCGATGGACATGTTTTTCAGCGCGCCGCCGAATCCTCCCATGGCGTGCCCCTTGAAGTGAGAAAGCATGAGCATGGAATCATAGTTTTTCAGATGCGCGCCTACATAGTTTTCTTTCAGATGAAAGCCGCCCTCTACGGGCAGAGGCATGTCGCCGTCTTCATCCAGAATATCGCAGGGCGCAATAGCGGAGAAACCGTGATCGTCCATGGTCTGCCAATGGGCCTCCGTCGTGTTGCGGCGGCCTTCATAGGCTGTGTTGCATTCCACGATGGTGCCGTTCAGTTTTTTTACCAGACCTTCGATGAGTCCGGGCTGCAGAAAGTTGTGTCCGCCGGGTTCGCCCGTGGATATTTTTACCGCTACGTTTCCGGACAGGGAAACGCCTAGGGCATCGTAGATGCGGATCAGGCTTTCCGTCGTGATCTCTCTGGTCTTGTATACGTTTGACATTGCAGATCCTCCTGTTCATACAAAAAATTTCGTTGTGTCTGTCCCTGTCACAGGCCTGCTGCGCTGCGGCGGATCCCGCCGTCTGATGGCCCGGCCGGCTGGGTGCAGACTGTTATTTCGAGAATATCCTACAACTTAGAGTTAACTTCAAGTCAAGTGTTTTTCAGCATTTTTTTTAAATATTTTTGATTCGTCTGCGTGCAGTCTCCCTCAAAAGAAGTGTGGCATATCGCTGTATTCTTTGATATAATCATCATATGAAAATTACCGAAAATTCTAACGAATGGCGCGTCTGACGACGGTCAGAAGGAGGCAAGGATGAAACTCGCGAAGGTGAAGAAGCTTCTGAACGCGAAGGTTTATACGGATATGGACTACGAAAATGTGGAAGTGTTTTCCGCCTGCGGGTCGGATCTCATGAGCCACGTGCTGGCTTATTTCAAGGATCGGGGGCTGCTGCTCACGGGCCTGAACAATCCGCAGGTGGTGCGCACCGCCGAGATGATGGATATACTCTGCATCGTCATGGTGAGGGGAAAGGAGCCGGAGCCGGAGGTAGTGAAGCTGGCCAATGAGAAGGGGCTGGTGGTGATGAAGACCGACTGTACGCTGTTCACCGCCTGCGGACTGCTCTATACAGAGGGACTGCGCGGAGGTGGTTACTGATGGCGGAGGTGATCAGACACACCTGGCAGGTGCTGGCCGACGATTACAGCACGGCGGGAGAGGCGTCGGCCTCTCTGAAAAAGGTCCTGAAGCAGCTGGGCTTCGCCGCCGATATTATACGGCGGGTCTCCATCGCCATGTATGAAGGCGAGATCAACATGGTGATCCACGCCAACGGGGGCACCGCCTCGGCGGAGATCTGCGAGGATCGGATCACGATCACGCTGGCGGACAGCGGGCCGGGCATACCCGACGTGGGGCTGGCCATGAAGGAAGGGTATTCCACCGCATCAGACCGGGCCAGATCACTGGGCTTCGGCGCGGGCATGGGACTTCCCAATATCAAACGCTGCAGCGACGATCTGAAAATAGAAACGGAGGTAGGCGTGGGAACGACGCTGACCATTACTATACTCGCCTGATCGTTTTGGTAAAAAAGATATGCGGGAAAATGCACGGCGCCGGCGCGAAGGAGATCAGCCGCGGCCAGAGCCGGCAGAAATGTACGCCCGCTGGAATGGAGGCGCGATAATGAAACAAGTGACGCATTCCGTTACTTTGGAAACCGATAAATGTATAGGCTGTATCAACTGCATCAAGAAGTGTCCGACGGAGGCCATCCGCGTCCGAAACGGCAAGGCCACCATCATGAGCGATCGCTGTATCGACTGCGGCGAGTGCATTCGGGTCTGCCCTCAGCATGCGAAAAAGGCGGTCTACGATCCCATGTGTGAAATGGACCGCTTCAAATATAAAGTGGCGCTGCCTGCGCCTACGCTGTACGGCCAGTTCAAGTTTGCTCAGGATGTAGACTATGTTCTGGCGGCGCTGCTGGACATCGGTTTCGACGATGTTTACGAGGTGGCGCTGGCGGCGCAGACCATCTCCGACCACACGGCGGAAGTGCTGCCGGAGGCCAAGAAGATCCTGCGCGATCCGCTGATCAGCTCCGCCTGTCCTGCGATCATCAAGCTGATCAGCATCCGCTTTCCGGAGCTGGTGGACAATGTGATGAAAGTCATCGCCCCCGTGGAGCTGGCCGCTATCGCCGCCCGGCGGGAGGCGCAGGAAAAGACGGGTCTGCCGCCGGAGGACATCGGAGTGTTCTTCATCTCACCCTGTCCCGCGAAGGTGACGGCTCTGAAATACCCGCTCACTTACGATAAGCCGGTGGTGGACGGCGTGCTGTCCATGAAAGAGGTCTACGGAAAGCTGATCGCCGCTCTGGATAAGATCGACGAACCGCCCCGGCTGTCCACAGCGGGTTTTCGCGGCATTGGCTGGGCGTCCTCGGGAGGGGAGAGCCGGGCTATGGGCGAGGAACTGTTCATCGCGGTGGATGGGATCCAGAATGTGGTAAAGGTTCTGGATGAGGTAGAGACGCAGAAGCTTCATCACGTGCAGTTTATCGAACTGAACGCCTGTCCCGGCGGCTGCGTAGGCGGATGTCTGACGGTGGAAAATCCTTATGTAGCCCGCACAAGGATCACGCGCCTGTCCAAGATGGTAAAACCGGAGCTGGACAAAAACGGCGTGGATCCGCTGAAAGTAGCTGCCAGTGAGGTCATGTGGAGCAACACGCTGGAATACCAGCCGATCATGATGCTGGACGCAGACCGCGGCACCGCCATGCGAATGATGTCGGAGATCGAAAAGACCGCGGCGACGCTGCCGGGACTGGACTGCGGTTCCTGCGGAGCACCTTCCTGCCATGCGCTGGCAGAGGATATCGTCATGGGGATCGCCCAGGAAGGAGACTGCGTCTTCAAACTGAGGGAGCGCATGCAGGCGCTGTTCGACGAGATGATGAAAGTTCAGGCCTATATGCCGCCCACCTTTGGAGTCCGCAGTGCGGAAACGGAGGAAGAGACGGCGGAGAAGGGCCGGGAAGCGGAGAAAAACACGGGAACTGCAGGAGCCGCGGGAACTGCGGGAATGACAGGGAGCGCTGAAACTGCGGAGGATGCGGAAGCAGAGACAGGATCCGAAGGATCGAATGGAGCGAATGGATCGGAAGGGGCCGATCCGGAAAAATAGAGCCGGGCGGCACGCTCCGGAGACGCGGCTGTGTTAAAACTGCGTCTGGATGAGACGCGCCTGGCCGGCAGCGGCGGCGAGAGGACCGCCGGAAAGCGGGTGAGTGAAATGACAGTAAAGGATCTGTGCGGAAGGCTGGGATGGAACCTGATCTGCGGCAGCGGTGAGAAAGAAGTCTCGGGCTGTTATATCGGCGACCTCCTGAGCCGCGTCATGGGAAACTGCGGAGAGAGCGATATCTGGATCACGGTACAGACCTCCCGGAATATGATCGCCGTGGCGGTGCTGGCAGACGCGGCCGCCGTCCTTCTTCCGGAGGGCATCCATGTGTCGGAGGAAGTGATCCGCTGGGCGGAGCAGGAAGACGTCACATTGGCAGGCTGCGGCACTTCGGCGTTTTCCGCCGCGGTGTCCCTGGCAGGGGAGCTGGGGATGATCTAGAAAAGAAGCGGGGAAGGGAGGCGCGTTTTGGAAAAGCTTTATTATGACCTGCACATCCATTCGTGTCTGTCGCCCTGCGGCGACGACGACATGACGCCGAACAATATTGTAAATATGGCCCGTCTGAAAGGGCTGGATCTGATCGCTGTGACGGACCACAATTCCTGCGCCAACGGGCCTGCGGTGAGAGAGGCGGCCCGCCGGTCGGAGGAGCTGTGGTCCGGCGGCGCACCGGACGGCGTACCGGGCGCCGCCGGAATGGCCGGAACTGCAAAGGAGCTTTTGCTGCTGTACGGAGCCGAAGTGGAGACGGAGGAAGAAGTGCACTCCTTGTGCCTGTTTGCCACGCTTGAGGAAGCGCAGGCCTTTGAGCGAGCTCTTGCTCCTTATCTGGGCGATGTGAAGAACCGCCCGGATATTTACGGAAATCAGTGGATCATGGACGAATACGACCGCGTGACGGGCGAGGAGCAGCGACTCCTGGCTTTTGCCGCGGGGCTTTCTTTTTATGACCTTTTCAGGCTTACTGAAAAACTGGGCGGCGCGTTTGTGCCGGCCCATATTGATAAGCCTGTCTTCAGCGTACTCTCGAACCTGGGTTTTATACCGGAAGAACTGCCCATCGCCGCGGCAGAGGTCTCTCCTGTGGGTCTCTGCCGCGGTTTTTTGGATGAACACCCGGAAATTTCCGGGCGGTACAGGATCATCACATCTTCCGACGCACATTATCTGGAGGAGATCGCGGAGCCGCAGCGTTTCATGGAAGTATCGGAACGGACGGCGGAGGCGGTTATCCGGTGGCTAAAATCCGGTAAAAGTCTGAAATGAACCTCAATGTTACGGGATAATTTCGAATTGTCTAAAAATTAACAAAACATCTGCGGATTTTGCCTGACACGGTATGAATTCTGTTGTAATTTTGGTATGATGCTACATATATTATATTCCAACGGGTATTTTCATCCAGTACCCGCCCCGCAGGCAAAAGCCGGCGGCGCCGCAGAAAAAAGACTGCGGACCGCCCCGGGCGGCCCCGTGTGAAACGCAGATCGCGGGTGGTGCCCCCAGGGGCGCAGAACGAGACCCGGCAGGCCGGGAACGGCGGAAAAAAGAGGGACAAGTCCGGGATGACCGGATACGCCGCAGCAAAGTAAAAGCAGGAAGCGAGAGCAGTCTGCCGACAAGTAAGGAGGGAGAAGATGAACGTAAAACCGATCGTTTCGTTTAACGGAACAAAAGAGCAGGAGCAGGAGCTCCGCCAGGCCATTGCGCAGCACAGGGACCAGCGGGGAGCGCTGATGCCCATACTGCAGGCGGCCCAGCGTATATACGGTTACGTGCCCTACGAAGTCCAGAAAATGGTGGCCGAGGAACTGAACATTTCCATTTCCGAGGTTTACGGTGTGGTGACCTTTTACTCACAGTTCAGCCTTTATCCGAAGGGCGAGTATCAGATCAATGTCTGTCTTGGGACGGCCTGCTACGTGAAGGGAGCGGGACTGATCCTGGAAAAATTCGAAAAAGCCCTGGGGATCAAGGCCGGCCAGTGTACGCCGGACGGGAAGTTTTCCATCGACGCCACCCGCTGTGTGGGCGCCTGCGGACTGGCTCCCGTGATTTCCATAAACGAAGATGTGTACGGCAAGATGACCGAAGATAAGGTAAAGGAAGTTCTGTACAAGTATCAGAAGTGATCCGGCGTCAGGCTCTGCGGCGGAACGCCGCGGGAGATCGGCCGGAGGGGGGAAACAGAAAAGATGATGGAGGAGCTTTCGCTGAACATTCTGGATATCGTCCAGAATTCCATAGAGGCGGAGGGAACAAAAATTGAGATCGGTATTGAAGAAGACGACGCCGCGGACCGCATGGTCATACGGATCAAAGACAACGGAAGGGGCATGAGTCCCCAACTGTTGGCGCAGGTGGAAGATCCCTTTGTCACCGGCAGGACCACCCGAAAGGTGGGACTGGGCATCTCTTTTTTCAAGGAGGCGGCCGAGACGGCGGGAGGGTCGTTTCACATCGGCTCCCAACTGGGAAAAGGGACCTGGGTGACGGCTGAGTTTCAGAAAAGCCATATCGACCGGCAGCCCCTGGGAGACGTGGCGGGTACGCTGACTTCTCTGATCCTTCTCAACCCTGACATTGACTTTTTTCTGAACTATCGTGTGAACGACGATACATTCGATTTTTCCACAGAGGAGATCAGGGAACAACTGGGCGGCGGCATCAAGCTGTCCCATCCTGATGTCATTTCGTTTATTTCCGAGTATCTGTCGGAACATCTAAGAGCGCTGAATGGAGGTGTAGGAATATGAAATCCCTGGAGGAACTGGCTGCGATCAGAGACAAGATGAAAAACAACGCGGCCGTGAGAGAGAGCGACGGCGACGAGATCCGCATTGTCGTGGGCATGGCCACCTGCGGTATCGCAGCGGGGGCGCGTCCTGTTTTAAATGCGATCATGGAGGAACTGGAAAAGCGGGACATCAAAAATGTGACGGTGGCGCAGACGGGCTGTATCGGTATGTGCAAGCTGGAGCCCATCGTGGACGTTTACATACCGGGAAAAGAAAAAGTGAGCTACGTTTTGATGAAGCCGGAAAAGGTGGGAAGGATCATCGCGGAGCACGTGGTAAACGGCAGGCCGGTGCTGGAATACACCATCGGCGCGTATGAGAAATAAGGAGGGCAGTCGCATGCAATTATACAGATCTCACGTGCTGGTCTGCGGCGGCACAGGCTGCAGCTCATCCGGCAGCAAGAAGGTAGTCGATGAGCTGGAAAAAGAACTGAAGGCCGCGGAACTGGAAGGCGAAGTCAAGATCGTACAGACAGGATGCTTCGGACTCTGCGCTCTGGGACC
>Ga0129308_1001265_pt1 | contig 27804 bp, 22 predicted proteins | sample L827metagenome_FD_94440 | JGI IMG/M metagenome (GOLD analysis project Ga0129308, IMG submission 94440) | Ring-tailed lemur group fecal microbial communities from Wisconsin, USA - L827 metagenome | ecosystem: Host-associated > Mammals > Digestive system > Large intestine > Fecal | place: USA...
ATTTTGCGTCAGACAAAGGCGCAATTTTGCAGGAATACTGGGCGTATTTCAAAAAATTGCAACGCATGGATGGCGCAAAATTTCCGCAAAGCGCCGCCGATGCATTTGTGCGGTGTTGCCCTAGAAAAAAGGAGGGATGCGCATGGCGCGTCTGAGCGTGTATTTTACCCTGAAAGATATCGGCGGCAGCCACCAACGTGCCCGGCTGAAGCAGGGACTGGACACCCTGCCGGGGGTCACCTCCGTCAGCATCAATGATCGAGGACGTCTGGCCGTGGATTATGATTCCACTGGTGTCCGCCAGGAGGACATCCGCCGAAAAATTCTGGAGCTGGGCTTCTCCATTCAGCAGGAGGAATAAAAAACTGCCTGAGACTGCGTCTCAGGCGGTTTCTTCTTATTTCGCGTCTTCCCGGGGGCCGGGAAGGAACTCCTCCCCCTCCGGCAGCATTTCCAATCCTCCGGCGGAAAGCTCCGTCAGCCGGGGCGCAAAGCGTTCCGCGCCGCCGGCGGGAAATGCCGCCCGCAGCAGGATATCCGCCCCGTACTCCGCGTCCCGGACCACACCGCCGCAGGCGGCGATCTCCAGCTTCATCCGCTCAAACAGCGGATAGGTGCAGGGCACGTCCCACACGGTCCAAAGGCTCATCCGGCAGATGCCCGCGGCGTCCAGGGCATCCTTGGCGCCCTTGGTATAAGCCCGGGTCAGGCCTCCCGCTCCCAGCAGGACGCCGCCGAAATACCGGGTGACCACGCAGCAGACATTGGTGACATCCTCCCGCTGAAACACATTCAGCATGGGCTGTCCGGCAGTCCCCTGGGGCTCGCCGTCATCGGAGTAGCGGACCACGCCGCCCGCCTTCAATAGGTAGCACCAGCAATTGTGGCGGGCATCATAGTACCGCTTCTTCATCTCCTCGATGCGGGCCCGGGCCTCTGCCTCGCTCTCCACCCGCCAGACATGGCTGATGAAGCGGGAGCGCTTTTCCACGAATTCACTTTCCGCGTCCTCAAAGGGCACCAGGTACTCGCTCACGCCAATCCTCCTTTGTCTGTACGTAAAAGTAACTCTGCCGGGTCTCGTTCACCAAAGACACGTATTCCGTCCGGGAAAAACGGTATCGGAAGCCGCACTTGCCAATGACCCGGCTGCTGCGCCAGTTTCCGCCATAATGGCCGCACCAGATGCGCTGCAGGCCGAGCTCTGTAAAGCCATATTCCAGTACAGCTTCCACCGCCTCCGGCATCAGTCCCCTTCCCCACTGGGCAGGAGACAGCGCATAGCCCACCTCGTCATCGGGAACAGTTGGATTCTCCCCCGCCGGGTGGTTCCCTACAAAGCCAACGGAGCCGATGACCTTTCCGGTCTGCCGCAGCTCCATGGCGAACACGCCGGGGCGGGAGAACACCGTGCGGATGATCTCCCGGCTCTCCTCGATGCTTGCATGGGGCATCCAGCCGGCGATGGGACCCACCCTTGGGTCCCGGGCATATTCATATACATCCCCGGCGTCCCCCTCCCGAAAGGGGCGCAGGATGATCCGGGGCGTTTCCAAAGCAGTCCGCATCATCGTCTCTCCCGCCAATCTGTCCGGCCTTATTCCGTGATGAAGGGAGCCACCTGGCCCAGGACCCGGGGATTGCACACAGCGGTAACATCAATGGTTCCGCCGTATTCCACGCGCTCCACCTTGGCCTCCCGGTACAGCATGTCCAGCAGGCCGCCCTTGTCGTAAGGCAGGTGGATGACACAGCGGCGGGTCCCTTTGTCCAGCCGCCGGTCGATCAGATCCAGAAGCGCTTCGATTCCCTGTCCGGTACGGGCGGAGATGGCGCAGATATCTTCTCCGTGGGGCAGAATCTCCCCCGCCGGCACCAGGTCGCTTTTGTTATAGACGTCAATGCGGGGCAGTTCTCCCGCTCCCAGCTCCAGGATGAGGTTCTCCACCACCTGGGCCTGCTGCTTCCACTCGGGGTTGGACACGTCGATGACATGGAGCAGCAAATCCGCGTACTCCAGCTCCTCCAACGTGGCCTTGAAGGCCTCCACCAGCTGGTGGGGGAGCTTGCGGATAAAGCCCACGGTGTCGGAGATCACCACATCCAGCGTATCGCTGACCGTCAGCAGGCGGGTGGTGGTGTCCAGGGTATCGAACAGCCGGTTGTTGGCGGGGATACCCGCCCCGGTCAGCTGATTGAGCAGGGTGGATTTGCCCGCGTTGGTATAGCCCACGATGGCCACCACGGGGATTTCGTTTTTCCGTCGCCGGTCCCGCTGGGTGCTTCGGACCCGGCGGACATCCTCCAGGTCCTCCCGCAGCTTGTCGATCTTCCGGTGGATATGGCGGCGGTCCGTCTCCAGCTGGGTCTCGCCGGGGCCTTTGGAGCCAATGGGGCCCTTACCGCTGGTGCCCGCCTGGCGCTCCAGGTGGGTCCACATGCCCGTCAGCCGGGGCAGCAGATACTTGTACTGGGCCAGCTCCACCTGGAGCCGGCCTTCCTTCGTCTTGGCCCGCTGGGCGAAAATATCCAGAATGAGGCCGCAGCGGTCCAGCACCTGGACCCCCAAAGCCTCCGTCAGCACCCGCATCTGGGAGGGGGACAGGTCGTTATCGAAAATAACCATGGTGGCCCCATGGTCGCGGCAGAATTCCCGGATCTCCTCCACTTTGCCCTCGCCGATGAAGGTGCGGGGGTCGGGAGAGGCACGGTTTTGCAGTACCATGCCCACGGTCTCGGCACCGGCGGTCTCCACCAGGGCGGAAAGCTCCTCCATGGTGCCCTCGTCGGCGTTTTCCTCTTTTTTCAGCACCGGCGAGTTCAGCCCCACCAGCACCACTTGGTCTCTGACTTCTTCTGTGTTCCGCATAAGACTCCTTATTTCTGATAGGCTTCCACCACTTCGCCCGTATACATCCGGTGCCAGCCCTGCCCCTCGTAATAATGGAGAATGGGCGTACCGTCCTTCACACAGGCGGGGTCCAGATCCTGCACATACACCTTTTTGCAGACCAGCACCCACTCCGCCTCATCGAAGAAGGGAGCGTCCCCGGCACCGTAGCAAAGGGTCAGGCCGCAGGCCTTCACCTTATCTACGTCCCGTCCGCTTTTTGTGCCGCACAGCTGCATGGTGGTCTGCTTATGGCTGGCGGGCAGCACGGACACGGTGAAATAGTCGTGGGACTCCATAAACTGATACGTATACCGCTCCGGGCGCACATAGACCGTGCACACCGGGATGCTCCACAGGCGGCCAAGCTGGCACCAGCCGATGGTCATGGTGTTGCAGCCGGACTTGTCTCCGGCGGTAAGCAAGGCGTTTTGACTTCCAAATACACGAAAGATCTCCGGTGTGAGGTTTTTCATATCCACAGCGTGCAGTTTCATGGCATATGCTCCTTCCCGCGTCATTCAGTTACTGACAGTATATGCGCTTTTTCCGAAAATGTAAATAAAAAGGGTCTGCCGTTTGGCAGACCCTTTTGTGTGACTGTGTCGGGACTTACTTGTCCAGGCCGAACTTCTTGTTGAACTTGGCAACGCGTCCGCCGGTGTCCACCAGCTTCTGCTTACCCGTGAAGAAGGGGTGACACTTAGAGCAGACTTCCACCTTGATATCCTTCTTGGTAGAACCTGTCTCAATCACATTACCGCAGGCGCAAGTAATCGTAGTCTGCTGATAATTGGGATGGATTCCTTCCTTCATTGCTCTCGTTCACCTCTTTCTTATCCAGCTTACCTTTCACAAAGGCGTCATTTAGTTTAGCATAGTTATTTGTGGAATGCAAGCATTTTTCTATATATTTTTTGTAGAATTTTTTATTTTTCGTTTTTTGGAATATTTTGCCGCAATTTGTAATTTCATATTGTGCTTCCTTTGTTTTTTGGTATAATACAATTAATATGTAACCTGGTCAAGGGGATGTGCGTCATGATCCGATGGTCCCTGATGGGAGAATATTTTTCTCTCATACTTCTCGGCATTATTTTTATTCGTTATTACTGCTGTGAGGGCAGAACGGTCTTTTCCCTCAAAAAGAAAGTGTTTTTATTTTGCCTTCTCTCAGCAGCCGCTTCCATTGTGCTGAATATCATCACCGTTGTCACCATTTCCAATCCCGGCAGTATCCCTTTGTGGCTGGGGATGCTGCTCAACAGCGGATACTTTATCGTTGTCGGCGGCTCCTGTTCCCTGTTCGCCCTGTTCATGTTTCTTTTGACGCTGGAGCATGTGTACGACCGCCACTGCATCCGGATGGCTTCGAAGGTGCTGCTGTGCCTGTATATCCTGTATTTGCTGGCAGTGGCGGCAAACCTTTTCAACGGCTGCCTGTTTTACTATGACGCCGCGGAGCAATACCAGCGGGGGCCACTCAACCGCATCGTATTCCTGCTGCCCATTTCGCAGCTTTGCTTTTTGGGCTGGTGCTATATCCGCAACCGCAGCAGCGTGGGCAATTCCATGGTGTATGTCATGTGGACCATGCCGCCTGTCGTGCTGCTGCTGTGCCTGTTCCAGGTGTTTTATCCCGATTTTTTGCTGAACGGGATGATCAGCGCTTTCGTCAGCCTGATTTTGTTTCTCAGCTTTCAGACGCACACCGGCGACCGGGACAGCCTGACCGGCATCCGAAACCGCAACAGCTTCATGACGGAGCTCTCCCTGCGGGTGCGGGGCCGGCAGCGCATCCAAATTTTAGTAGTGTCCCTACTGTCCTTTGCCGATGTGAATTTGCAGCATGGCCACACCTTCGGCGACGCGGTCCTGTACGAATGCGCCCGGTACTTTGACCAGCTGTTCCCCCTGGGACACGCTTTCCGCACCGGCAACGTGACGTTTGCCATTCTGCTGCCCTGGACGGATGAGGAGACCGCCCATCAGCACCTTCAGCAGCTCCAGAGCCGGTTCCGCGCCCCCTGGGTGCTGGGAGACAGGTCCTGTCCCCTCTCCTGCTGCATCGCCGACCTCTGCTATGACGGCCACGAAGCCACCGCTATGGAGGTGCTGGAGCAGCTGGAATACACGCTGGCCCGGGCCAAGGAGGAACGGGGTGTTGTCCGCTTTGATGATGCTGTCAGCTCCCAGATGCGCCGCCGGCAGGAGATCATCGACATTATGCGCCAATCCATCCGGGACCGCCGCTTCCGTGTCTGGTACCAGCCCATCTACTGCTGCCACGACGATGTTTTCTGTTCCGCTGAAGCGCTGCTGCGGCTGGACGATTACGAGGGCAACCCCATCTCTCCCAACGTGTTCATCCCCCTGGCGGAGAAGAACGGCATGATCGGCGAGCTCACCTGGATCGTGTTGGAGGAGATCTGCAAATTTCTCAGCAGCGGCCAGGCGCCGGGGTTGAAAACCGTTTCCCTGAACCTGTCCATGCAGCAGCTGCTGGACCCGGGACTGGCCGGCCGCATCCAGCGGTATCTGACCGAATACCAGCTCTCTTCCGACTGTTTGAAGGTGGAGATCACCGAGCGGTTTCTCCTGCACGACGCCCAGTATGCCAAGCGGCAGCTGGCATCTTTGGCGGCCACCGGCATCCAGATCTACATGGACGATTTTGGCACCGGCTACTCCAATTTGTCCAGCGTGCTGGACTACCCCTTCTCTTTTATCAAGTTGGACCGGAGCCTGGTGCTCCACGTACTGGAGGACCACCGGGCAGAGCTAATGCTCCGGACGCTGCTGACACTGTTCCACAGCTTGGGCAAGCGCGTGGTGGTGGAGGGTGTGGAAAGCGAGGCCTTGGCCAATTATCTGAAACATTGCGGCGCGGACATGATCCAGGGCTTTTACTACGCCGCTCCCATGCCGAAGCAGGAGCTCATCACCTTTCTCTCCCGGCAAAGCTCAAAACAAGACACTTGAAAAAGCTGCTCCCCGCAAAATGGGGGAGCAGCTTTTTTACAGTTCAATGGCCTTACCAGTCTCCAGGAAATACAGCACACGGCGAACCACCGGCCGCTCCAGCACTTTGGCGAGGGCGCGGCTGTACGCCTCCAGCTGGGAACGGTAACTCTCCGCCCGGCGAAGCACATCCTCCCGGCGGAAAACGCGGTCGGTTTTAAAGTCCACCACTGTCAGACCCTCTGCTGTTTCAAAGCAGCAGTCCACCACGCCTTGGAGCAGGATCTGGTCGCCGGATACGGCGCCGGGGTCCAGCTCCCGGGCATCCATCAGCAGCGTGAAGGGATATTCCCGCAGCACATGGCTTCCCCGCCGGATCTCCTCCGCCAGGGGGCTGGCCAGCAAGCGTTCCAACGCCTTCACGTCCACAGCCTCCGCCTGCTGGTCTGTCAGCAGGTTCCGCTGCCGCAGCCGCCGGACCTGGGCTGGTACATCGCCGCCGGAAAAATCCAGGTATTGGAGGACCAGATGGGTAGCCGTGCCCCGCTCCGCAGGCGTCAGGCCCGCCTGTTCCTGCCGGAACCGGGGTTGGGACAGGGGACGGAGATAGGGCGTGTGGACGGCGTTCTCCGCGATCTCCTGGTCCAGGGTGCGGCCCTTCAGCTGCGTGGCCGTCACCTTGGAGGGAAGGCGGCTCTCCAGCTCATAGGGATACCGGAATTCCAGCAGCGCCGGGTCGAAGGCCGCTGTTTCCTTCGCCTGTTCTCCGGCAGACGGCGCGGCGGCCGCGGGGTGGTTCCGAAACGCCTCGCCGCTGTGGGTGAAGACCTGCCAGGGCGCGGTGTCCCCGGTATATAGGCTTTCCACCTGTACATCCGCCAGCGCCCGCAGAGGCGCCGCCTCCGGCCGGCACAGCAGCGGCAGCAGCAGCCATTCGCCAAAGGTCTTGCAGGAGGCCACCGTTTCCGGCAGTACCGGGCAGGAGGCCACCGCCGCCAGCTTTTGCAGGCGGCTTTCCGCAAAATACATGGAATCTACCAAAATCAGCTTTTCCTTGGGCCGGGTCATGGCCACATACAAAATGCGCTGCTCCTCCGCCAGGTTCTCCCGGCGGAGCTTGCCCTGAATGGCCTCCCGGGCCAGGGTGGGATATTTGATTTTCCGCTTCAGGTCCACCCGCCGGGGCCCCAGGCCCATGGAGGGATGCACCAGCACCGCCGTGTCAAAATCCTGACGGGAGAAGCTGTGATCCAAATCCGCCAGAATGACGATGGGGAATTCCAGGCCCTTGGACTTGTGGATGCTCATGAGCTGCACACCGCTGACAGCGGCGGCGCCCTTCGTCGCAGGCGCCTGGTCCTGCTCCAAAAGCCGCTGGAGCTGTGTCACAAAGGCGAACAGGCCCCGGTAACCATTGCTCTCAAACTTCTCCGCATGGCGGCTGAGGGCGATCAGGTTCTCCTTCCGGGTCCCCCCGCCGTCCATGGCGCCGAAGACGCCCAGAATGTTCAGCTTGTTATACAGGTGCCAGATAAAGCGGTGGACGCCCATATCCCGGGCGGCAAGGCGCAGCTCCTCCAGCGTCTCCAAAAAAGCGCGGCAGTCCTCCCCCTCATCCGCCAGCACGGCGTCGTAGAAATCTCCCGCCGGGGTTTTGGCCCGTAGCTGCGCCAGACGGTCCGGCGTGAAGCCGAACACCGGGGAGCGCAGCACGGCGATGAGGGGCACATCCTGCCGGGGATTGTCGATGATCTGCAAAAGGCCCAGCATGACGGAGATCTCCATGGTGTGGAAAAAATCTCCGCTCTCCTCGAAGGAGCACGGGATATCCTGCTCCGCCAGGGCCTGGGCAAAGGCGGCTGTGCGGCTGCCGGGAGAGCGCATGAGGATGACGATATCCTCCGGCCGGCAGGGCCGCAGGGTGCCGTCCTCCCCGGTGACGGGATAGCCCTCGTCCAGCAGGCGGCGGATGCGCGCCGCCACGAAGCGGCTCTCCGCCTGGAGCTTTTTCACCAGCTTTGGATTCTGGGCCGACCGCTGGGCAGCGCAGATCAGGTGAAACTCTGTATCGCAGTCCCGGCGGGGCGGGTAGTAGTCCGCGCCGAAGTGCAGCGATTCCTCGTCCCCGTAGTCCATATCTCCCATGTCCGCGGACAGGATATTTTCAAACACGAAATTGGCGGCATCCAAAATTTCCTTCCGGGAGCGGAAATTTTTGGACAGCAGGATCTTCCGCTCCTGTCCCGGCTCCGCCTCCTCGTAGGGGCGGAAGCGGTTGTACTTATCCAGAAAAATCGTGGGGTCCGCCAGGCGGAAGCGGTAAATGCTCTGCTTCACGTCGCCCACGGTGAAAATGTTTTGTCCCTCCCGGGACACCGCCCGGAAAATAGCGTTTTGCACCTCGTTGGTGTCCTGGTATTCATCCACCATGATCTCTTGGTACCGGGCGGCTACCTGCCGCCCCAGCTCCGTGGGGGCTCCCTCTTCCGACACCAGCAGCCGCAGGGCCAGATGCTCCTGGTCGGAGAAATCCGCCGCGTTCAGCCGCAGCTTTTCCGCCTGGTATGCCTGCCCAAAGGCGGCGGTCAGGCCCAGCAGGGCCGACATGGCGGGCGCCACGGCACGCAAATCCTCCATGGCCTCCGCCCCGCTGACATCCAGCAGCCTCTCCAGCTTTTTCAGGTCGCTTTTGCAGCCGTCCCACACCCGCTTCATGGCCGCCACATCCGGGTCATCCTTCCGGCCCCGGGGCGTGGTCAGCCGAGGAAACGTGACAGCAGCGGCAGCCCGGCGGGCATCCTCCCACCACTCCGCACCCGCCAGGTCATCCAGCGTTCCGGCGGCCACATGGAATTTCGCGCCGTAACCGCTCTCCAGCGCCGGGTCGTCCACGGTCCGCTCCGCCGACCTGCGCAGCAGCGCCGCCCAATGGGCGGCCTGACGGCGGATGGTCTCCAGCAGCGCCCCGGCATAAGGCGTTTCGTCAAAGTCCTCTCCCAGGCTGTTCCACACCGCCTGGTTTTTCAAAAGCCACTGCTCCGGGTAGGCATGGCTCTGGAGCTTCTCATGGACCTCCAGCACCAGCTCCGCCAACGTTCGGTCATCCCGGCCGGCTCCCAAGGTGTCCGCCAGTAAGGCGCCGCCCTCGTCCAAATGGTCATAAAACTCCTCCAGCACCCGGTCCAGCACCCGCTGGCGCACCAGCTGGGCCTCTCCCTCATCCAGCACCCGGAAGTCCGGGGTCAGGGACTGCTGGTCCCCAGGCCGGGGCAGCAGATGGGTGTTTTCCCGCAGCAGCGCCGTGCAGAAGGCGTCCACGGTCTTGATATCCGCCTGGTATACCCGCAGCAGCTGCCGCTTCAAGTGGGCGTCACCGGGGGATTGGGCCAGGCGCTTGCTGAGCTCCGAGGCAATCTTGGACCGCAGCTCCGCGGCGGCGGCCTTCGTATAGGTGATGATCAGGAAGTCATCCACATTGCAGCGTTCCTCCGTCACATAGCGGAACAGCCGCTCCACCAGGACCTTCGTCTTGCCGGAGCCCGCGGCGGCGGACACCAGCAGGGCACCGCCCCGGTTCTCCACCACTGCCTGCTGCTGGGGGGTCAGGGTCAATTTTTCCATGTCAGTCGCCTCCTTCCCGGTCCATCTGGCTCCAGAACTCCTCCTGGGTCACCGGCTGGATGTAATGATAATGGTCGCCGTCCCGGCCGTCCTGGAAGTGGCAGGCGCCGGCCCAGTCACAGAACTGGCAGAAGCTGTCCTCCTCGCTCTTGCAGCAGGGGTCGGCGTCGATATTGCCGTCCCGGACCTCCCGGGCGATCTGGTGGAGCAGCTTTTCCACGTACCGGCTCAGCTTTCCCAGCTGGGCAGCGGAGGCGATGCTGCCGGCCACGTTGCCGTCCCGGCTCACCCGCAGCGGCAGATACCGGGGCTCCGAGAGGGACTCATGCTCCATGGCCTGGAGCACCGCCGGGTCCGAAAGCAGCAGTCCCGAGCGACGCAGCTGCTTTGCCACCTCACCTGCCAGCTTTTCCGGGGAAATGTTCCGCTCCGCCGACAAAATTTCGTCCCGGGCCGGGAAATACAGCACGCCGGCGGGCTCGATGTCCCGGCCGAAATACTGCTTACCCTCCTTTTGCAGGGTAAAGAGATACAGCAGCATCTGGATGTCCAGGCCCATGCGGACGGAGGCCAGGTCAAAGGCCTTGCGGCCGGACTTGTAATCCACTACCCGGAGATAGAGCTTGCCGTCCTTCACCCAGCCGTCCACCCGGTCCACCTTGCCGCCCAGGCGCAGTTCCCCGTCCGGCTCCGAGATGACCACGGCGGGCAGGGTGCCGCCGTCGCCGAAGGACAGCTCGAATTCCAGCGGCACAAAGTCGGAATGACGCAGTTCCTCCGCCGCCTGGTCCACCACGGCGTAGGCGGTGCTGCGCAGGCGGGAGAACAGGTATTTGAACCGGGTGCTGCGGTTTTGGAAATTGTGAAGCTCCTGCTCCACATAGAGGTCGATGTACTTGCGCACCAGGGCGTGAAGCGTATCCTCCTCCACTTTGGCAAAGCCACCCAGCGCCAGCACGTCCCGGGTCACATGCTCCAGCAGGAAATGGAGGAACGTGCCGATCTGGGGCGCGTCAAAGGCCGCCGGCTCCCGGGTTTTTGCCCGCAGGCCGTATTCCATAAAGTAGGCGAAGTGACAGGAGCGCATCCGCTCCAGCCGGGAGGCGGACATGGACACCCGGCTGCCGTACAGCGCCTGTACCGCCGCCGGAGACAGCGAGCCCCGCTTCAGCCGCGCCGCCCGCTCCATGGCGGAAAGCTGCGGGGCATAAGCGTCCAGACTTTCCAAATAGTTCCAGAGTGCTCCATGCTGCGCCTGTCCCGCCGCTTCCAGTGCCGGCAGGATCGCTGTTAAGCGGTATTCCTTGTCAGCCGTTTCTGTTTCCACCCGCAGAGCCGGAAACAGGGTCAGCATCCGCTCCACGACAAAGGCGGGCCGCAGCTCGCCGCCGGATACGTCCGCCATAGGATAGCTGACCCAAAGGCCCTTGTCCGGCTGGGCCAGGGCGGCATAAATATTTTGCAGCTCGATGCTCATCTGCTCCATGCCGGAGGGGGAAAGGCGAATGCCCCGCTGCGCCAGCTCCTCCCGGTCATCCTCGTTGAGGATGCCGCTGCTCTGGCCCACGGCAGGCAGCACATGGTCATTGACCCCCAGGAAAAACAGGTATCCTACCGCATGGCGTTCATTGCGGGTGATCTCCGCCACAGACACCTGGTCCAGAGACACGGGAATGGTACCGATGCTGTACTGGGTCAAAATCTGCCGCAGCAGACGGGTAAACTCGTCCAGCCCGATGGGCTCGTCCCCCAGAATCTCCACAAATTGGTCCAGCACGCCGCACAGCAGCTCCCACAGCTGGGCGGTCTCCTCCGCCTCCTGGAGGCGGCCGCTTTCCGCCTGTCCCCGCATCTGCTCCTCCAGCGTCTGCTGGAGGGACAGCTCCTCCAAGAAGCTATAAAGTGCATTTACTTTCTCCCTGGCGGTCTCCCCTTTTTTCAGACCTTCCGCCAAATGCAGCAGCGGCTGCCGCACCCGGCGGCGCAGGCTGTTGACCTGGTCCAACCGCTGCTGGTATTCCTCCTTCCAGGGCGCGCCGTAGCCCTCCGGATTGTCCGTCCAATCCGTATCCCGCAGCCACATCTGGCCGTGGACCTGCCAGCGGATAACATAGTTCTCCAGCACATCGCACTCCGCCGGGGACAGACCCGCCAGGCCCGTTTTCAGCCAACGGAACATATCATCATATTCATAGCCGTTTCCGATGGCCGCCAGCACACCGGTCAGCAGGGCCAGAGCCGGCTTTTCCAGGATATCGCTGCGGCGGCTGAGATAGACCGGGATGCCGTACCGCTCAAAAACGGTCTCGATGGTGCCCGCATACTCCGCCATGTTCCGGGCGGCAACCGTGATGTCCCGGTAGCGGCACTTCTCCGCCGCCGTCAGGCGCCGGATCTCCGCCGCCGCCTGCTCCACCTCGGAAAAAATATTGTCTGCCGCCAGCACCCGGATGGGAAGGTCCTGCCCGTCATAAGGGCGGTTCTCGCCAAAGAAATACCGCTCCACATGGGCCAGGGCGCCTTCTCCCTCCCTGCGCAGGGTCTGCACCTCCATGGGACAGCGCTCCTCCCCGCACAGGCGGCGCAGCTGGCCCAGGGTCTTGAGGGACGCTTCAAAAATCTCCTCCCGGCTGTCCGGTTCCCCCAGCAGCGTAACGGTGACGGAGCGGGCCTGCCGCAGCAAAACGGACAGCACCCGCCGCTCCTGGCCGTTGAAATAGGTGAAGCCGTCCAGAAAGACATCCTTTCCCAGCACGTATTCCGACTCCTCCAGGTGGTCCGCCAGCTTGCTCATGCGGTCCCGCTGGTCAAAGCCGGGCCGGGCCAGCCGGCTTTCGTAGGCGCCGTACAGCAGGCTCAGGTCCAGGAGCTTGTCATGGGTGGCTCCCTGGATGTCCTGGGCCTGGTCATAGAGGATGCGGGGCGTCACCTCATAGCTGCGCAGCTCATCAAACAAATCCAGAAGCTGCTGCAAAAAGGCGGCTTTCTGGGAGGGGCGGCGGTACACCGTCAGCTGGGAGGCTACCTCCCCCAGAGCCTTCTGCATGGTCAGCAGCCGCCCGCCGGCATCCAGCGTCACCTGGGCAATGCCGCCGGTAATGGACAGGACCCGGTCACTGAGGCGGCGGAAACTCAAGACCTCCGCGTGGCGGCTGGCAGTGGGCCCGCAGGCACGGCACAGGTCGATTTCCGCCTGGTGGGAGGCATGCTCCGGCACCAGTAAAATCTGACGGCTGGCATCCCCCAGCTCCGCCACGCGGCGGAGGACAGTTTCGGATTTTCCGGTCCTGGCCCGGCCCATCAAAACGGTCAGCATGGTGTCTCTCCCTTCGTAAACTGTTTTTGTCATGATACCACATTTCCCGGTCCCTGAACAGACCCGGTTGCCTTTTTCCCCCGGCTGTGCTATCCTGAGAAAAATGTCGAAACAGGAGGTGCCGCCTATGCCGCACATTCCCCAGGGCACCACAGACCAGCTAGAGCTGGAGTTGTTTGAGCCGGCTCTCAAGGCCGCTCTGCTGCCCTCCCCTGATTATGATGTTGCCCGCTGGCTGTATGTGCCCAACCGCTATTCCGAATACCGTTACATCCTGGGCACCCGGGGGAAAAAGCCCCTCATCTGTGTGGGCATCAACCCCTCCACCGCCGCGCCGGACGCCTTGGACCCCACTCTCCAATCCGCCCAGCGCATCGCCTTGGCCAACGGATATGACAGCTTCCTCATGTTCAACGTCTACGCCCAGCGGGCTACCCGGCCGGACGATATGGAGCCTGCCCTGAACCCCTCTCTCCACGCGGAGAACCGCAAGGCCTTCCGCTATCTTCTCTCCCTGTCGGACCAGCCGGCGGTGTGGGCCGCCTGGGGCAACATCATCATGAAGCGGGAGTACCTCATGGACTGTATGCGGGATTTTGCGGCGGACGGCCAGGCCGCCGGCGCCAGGTGGTATACCGCCGGTCCCCTGCTGAAATCCGGCCACCCCCATCATCCCCTGTACCTGAAGGGAGACACGAAGCTGCTGCCCTTTGACATTGCCGCCTACGTGGGAACATAACAAAAAATGTCCGGACCGATGGTCCGGACATTTTTATGCGCTCAAAACAGGGTCATCTGGCTGGTCTCTGCCATGCCGGCGAAGGCCCCCAAGGCTTTCAGCTGTTCGATATGGGTCTTGGAGAGCTTATTGCAGCACATGGAAAACTCCTCAATGGAGACGAAGGTCTTTCCCTTCCGCTTTTCCACCGTGTCGACTGCCGCTGTCTCGCCCAGGCCGTGGACCGCCGTAAAGGGCGGCAGCAGGCCGTTTTCCGTCACCTTGAACTTGGTGGCGTCGGACTCATAAATATTGATGGTGTCAAAATGGAAGCCTCGGAGGTAGAATTCGTAGCAGACCTCCAGGGTGGTCATCAGGTCCTTTTCCACGGCGGAGGCATCCTTGTTGTTCTCGATCTCCCGGATCTTGCGCTTCACCGCGTCCTTGCCGGCGCAGCAGTACTCCGCGTCAAAGGCCTTGGCCCGGACGGAGAAGAAGGTGGCGTAGAAGGCCAGGGGCTCGTGGACCTTATACCAGGCGATGCGGAAGGCCATCATCACGTAGGCCACGGCGTGGGCCTTGGGGAACAGGTATCCGATCTTCGCCAGGGATTCGATGTACCAGGCGGGCACGTCATGGGCCTCCATGGCCTCCACCCAGCCCTCGTCAAAGCCGCCTTTTTTCACCTTGCCCTTACGGACCTTCTCCATGATCTTAAAGCTCATTTTGGGGTCCAGGCCCTTGGAGATGAGGTACAGCATGATGTCGTCACGGCAGCCCACCGTTTCCAAAACGCTGGCCGTGCCGCTGACGATCAGGTCCCGGGCATTGCCGATCCACACATCGGTGCCGTGGGAGAAGCCGGAAAGCCGCACCAGGGTATTGAAATCCTTGGGCTGGGTGTCAATGAGCATCTGCCGGGTGAAGCGGGTGTTAAACTCCGGAATGGCCACGGCGCCGGTGGGGCCCAGCAGGTCATCGTTCTCGTAGCCCAGCACCTTGCTGGAGGTAAAGATGGACATGGTGTCCGGGTCATCCAAAGGAATGGAGTGGGGGTCCACGCCGGTGAGGTCCTGCATCATGCGGACCATGGTGGGGTCATCGTGTCCCAGCATGTCCAGTTTCAGGATGTTGGCCTCCATGGAGTGGTATTCAAAATGGGTGGTGATAGTGTCGGAATCGTCGGCGTCCGCCGGATGCTGGACGGGGCAGAAATCCTCCATGTCCTTGTCGTCGGGCACCACCACCAGGCCGCCGGGATGCTGGCCGGTGGTGCGGCGGACGCCCACGCAGCCCAGGGTCAGGCGGTTCTCCTCCGCCCGGCCCGCCACGATGCCGTTTTCCTCCAGGTACTTTTTCACAAAGCCGTAGGCGGTCTTCTCCGCCAGGGTACCGATGGTGCCGGCCCGGAACACCTGGGTCTCGCCGAACATCTCAATGGCGTGGCGGTGGGCACGGGCTTGGTACTCGCCGGAGAAGTTCAGGTCGATATCCGGCACCTTGCCGCCGCCAAAGCCCAGGAAGGTCTCAAAGGGGATGTCGAAGCCGTCCTTGATGTATTTCGTGCCGCAGACGGGACACACCTTGTCCGGCATGTCGGCGCCGCAGCCGTAGGAGCCATCCAGAATGAATTCGCTGTTTTTGCAGTTGGGGCAGCGATAGTGGGGCGGCAGGGAGTTGACCTCCGTGATGCCGGACATATAGGCCACCAGTGACGAGCCCACGGAACCACGGGAGCCTACCAGATAGCCGTTTTCCAAAGAACGCTGCACCAGCTTTTGGGCGGACATGTACACCACGTCGTATTTACCCAGGATGCCGCCCAGCTCCACGTTCAAACGGTCCACAATGAGCTTGGGCGGGTCCTCGCCGTACAGGCGGTGGACCTTTTCCCACACCAGGCGGTTCAGATCCTCCTCGGAGTTTTCCAGCCGGGGCGGGAACAGCTCGCTGGGCAGCAGTTCAAAGGTCTCAATCTGGTCCGCCACCAGGCGGGTGTTGGTGACCACCACCTCATAGGCCTTTTCCTCCCCCAGATAGCTGAATTCCTTCAGCATCTCATCGGTGGTCTTGAAGTAGATGGGCAAAGGCTCGTTGGCGTCCGGGAACTTTTTGGAGGCCAGCAGGATATGGCGGTACACCTCATCCTCCGGCTCCTGAAAGTGGACGTCGCCGGTGGCGCAGACGGGCTTGTCCAGTTCCTCGCCCAAGCGGACGATGGTGCGGTTGAATTCCCGCAGTTCCTCCTCTGATTGGACATCGCCGTTGCGGAGCATAAAGGCGTTGTTGCACAGGGGCTGGATCTCCAGATAGTCATAGTAATCCGCGATGCGCTTGAGCTCCTCCCAGTCCTTGTGGTCCGCCACCGCCCGGAACAGCTCGCCGGCCTCGCAGGCAGCGCCCACGATGATGCCCTCCCGGTGCTCGTTCAGCAGCGTCTTGGGGATGGTGGGCACCCGCTTAAAATACTTCAGGTTGGAGGCGGAGATCATCTGGTACAGGTTTTTGAGGCCCACCTTGTTCCGGGCCAGCAAAATGATGTGCTTGGGGAACCGGTTGGTCTTGCTGCCCAGAGGCCGCAGCTTCTCCATCTCCTTGTTCACCGCCTGGAGGGTGTGGACCCCCCGCTCATGGAGCATCTTCCAGAAGGGGATGAGCATATAGCCCACGGTGGCGGCATCGTCACTGGCCCGGTGGTGGTTGAAGGCCGGCAGGTCCAGATGCTCCGCCACGATGTCCAGCTTGTACTTGCCAAGGTCCGGCAGGAGGTTCTGGGCCAGGATGAGGGAGTCCACATAGGTGGGTTGGAAGTCCAAGCCCACTTTTTTGCAGCCTGCCCGGATAAAGCCAATATCGAATTCCGCGTTGTGGGCCGCCAGGGGACGGCCATTCACGAACTTTAAAAAGTCCGTCAGGGCCTGCTTCAGCTGGGGGGCGTCCTTCAGCATATCGTCCGTGATGCCGGTGAGGCCGATGATCTCCGGCGTCAGGCGGCGGTTGGGGTTCACGAAGGTCTGGAACCGCTCGGCGATCTCTCCGTTTTTCAGCACCACGGCGCCGATCTCCGTAATGGCCTCCCGGTCTACCTTCAGTCCGGTGGTCTCAATATCGAAGCAGACGAACTCGTCATCCAGGCCGCAGTCCAGGTTTCCGTGAACGGCCACCCGGTCATCCAGGTTGTTGACGAAATACCCCTCCACACCGTAGAGGATCTTAATCTTGCCATCGGCGGCGTGCCAGGCGTCCGGGAAGGACTGGGCCACGCCGTGGTCCGTGATGGCGATAGCGGGATGGCCCCAGCGGATGGCCTGCTTGATGACCTTCTTTGTATCCGTCAGGGCGTCCATATTACTCATCCGGGTGTGGAGATGCAGCTCCACGCGCTTTTCCGGGGCGGTGTCCTTGCGGCCCTCGTGCTGGATGACGTTGATGTGGTAGGGATTCAGCTGGATGTCCTTGCCATCCCAGGTGGGCTCCATCTTGCCCTGCACCAGCAGCCACATATCCGGCTTGATGGCTGTGCCGAACTGCTCCGCTTCCTTGGCGGTGAGGTTTTTGTGAACGGTGACGGAGTTGGTGTAGTCCGTCATCTCAAAGGTCAGCCGCCACATGCCGGGGCGGCGGGTCTCCGTGCACTCGGCGGAAAACACCTTGCCGCTGACGGTGGCGTTGCCCATTTTCAAGTCCAATGTTTTCATAGGCACCGGCTTGACCTTGATGGGTTTGCCCAGCAGCACCTTGTCCACCGCTGCGCCGCCGTCTTTCCCACCGCCGGAGGAGGCCGCCGGAGACGCCGCTGCCTTGACAGGCTCCGGCAGCTTACAGGTCAAATCGATGTCCACCTGGCGGAAGCCGTAGACCGCCCGGATCATCTGCTTCAGATCCTCCAGGTCTTCGGCGGACATGGCGGTCCGCACCGTCAGCTGCATGGAAATGGACATCGTGCCCTGGTCGATGGAGGCGCCGGTCAGCTCCGCCCCGGCCAGCTTCAGCCGCAGCGCGCCGGACAATTGCAGCTCCGCGAACATATCAAAAAACGGGATATTCTTTGCCATGGAACTTCCTCTCTCGTCTATGGTCACAGCATGGGAACAGGGCTGCGGCAATCCGTCCACCGCCGCCCTGTTTTGCTGTCACAGCTTGTCGATCTCCGCCATCAGGGCGTCCACAAGCTGCTCCTGGGGCACCTTGTAAAGGATTTCCCCTTTGCGGAACAGCAGCCCCTCGCCCTTGCCGCCGGCGATGCCGATGTCGGCGGCGGAGGCCTCTCCGGGGCCGTTGACGGCGCAGCCCATCACCGCCACGGTGATGTTCTTTTTGCAATTTGCAAGCCGTCGCTCCACTTCCTCGGCGATGGGGATGAGGTCAATGCGGGTGCGGCCGCAGGTGGGGCAGGCGATGAGGTTCACGCCTTCTTTCCGCAGCCCCGCCGCCTTCAAAATTTTATGGGCGGCGTAAATCTCCTCCACCGGGTCCGCCGTCAGGGTCACCCGGATGGTATCGCCGATACCCATGCACAAAAGGCCTCCGATGCCCATGGCGGATTTCACCATGCCCATGGAGGGCGTGCCCGCCTCCGTGACGCCCAGGTGCAGGGGATAGTCCGTCTGCTGGCTCAAGAGGGTATAGGCCTTCATGGTCAGGGGCACATCGGAGCACTTCACGGAAATGCAGATGTCATCGAAATCAAACTTATTCAACAGCTTCACATGGCCCACGGCGCTCTCCACCAGAGCCTCCGCCGTGACACCGCCGTACTTGGCCCGCAGCTCCTTTTCCAAAGAGCCGCCGTTGACACCGATGCGGATGGGAATGCCACGGCTGCGGCACTCGTCCGCCACGGCCTTCACATTCTCCTCGGCGCCGATGTTGCCGGGGTTGATGCGGATGGCGTCAATGCCCCGCTCCGCGCAGGCCAGGGCATATTTATAGTTGAAATGGATGTCAGCAATGAGGGGGATACCGATCTGTTCCTTGATCTTATCCACCGCCTCCGCCGCGGCCTGGTCCGGAATGGCCACGCGGATGATCTCGCAGCCGGCAGCCTCCAGCTTCTTGATCTGGGCCACCGTGGCGGCCACATCATCCGTTTTGGTATTGCACATGGACTGGATGGACACGGGGGCACCGCCGCCCACGGCCACCTTTCCCACCATCAATCTCTTTGTCATAACAGCCTCCTACCGGAATATCTGAAAAACGTCCTTTACGGTGATGAGCAGCATAAAGCCCATGAGCACCACGAAGCCCGCCGTGTTGATGGCGGCGGCGTATTTGCCGGGCACTTTTTTGCGGAAAAGCGCCATGGACACGGCGTCCACCGTCAGGAACAAAATGTGTCCGCCGTCCAGGGCGGGGATGGGCAGCAGGTTCATCACCGCCAGGTTCACGGCAATGAGGGCCGCGAAATTGAGGATGCTCTCCACCGCCTCCCGGGTGCTGGCGGAGGTCTCTCCGATCTCCACCATAGAGTGGACGATCTCCACCGGGCCGCCCACATCCTCCACGGAGGCCTGGCCGGTCACCAGCATTTTCAGGCTCAGACGCACCACCCGCACATAGTCGATGGTGTTCAGCCAGGCGTTTTTCAATTTACTGCCCACCGTGGCCTTTTCCACCACATCGGCGGCGCGGTAAATGCCGTAGCCTTGGTAGTCCTTCCCCTCCATATCCGTGAAGGTGGACCACTGCAAGCCGTTCAGGGTGACTTTTTCCCCGTTCCGCAGTACCACCAGGTCCAGGTCCTGTCCCCGGCTGAGGCTCAGCAGAAGATCCACGTCGCTGTACAGGTATACCCGCTCGCCGTTGATGGACCAGAACACGTCCCCTTCCTCCAGGGTGGTGCCGTTGACCGCCTGAAACTCCGGGGCCACACCGGCCACCGCCGGGATTCGGAAGCCCTGGGCGGAGCTGTACAGCAGCGCCAGCAGCAAAAAGCCCGTCAGGAAATTCATGAACGCTCCGGCGGCGAAAATGATGAACTGCTTCCAAAAGCCCTGGCGGGACAGGGCGCGCTCATCGTCAGAGTCGTCCTCCTCCCCCTCCATGGCGCAGAAGCCGCCGATGGGCAGCGCCCGCAGGGAATACTGGGTCTCCCCTTTTTCCCGGCTCCAGACCTCCGGTCCCATACCGATGGAAAATTCGTTGACCCGGACGCCGCAGGCCTTGGCCGCCAGGAAGTGGCCCAGCTCATGGACCGCGATGAGAACGCCAAAGACCAGGACTGCCGCCAGGATATAAATGATCGTCATGCAAAGTCTCCTATATCAATTGCCCAGCACGCTCCGCCGGGCCGCGGCATCCGCCGCTAAGATCTCCTCCAAAGAGGGATTCTGCACTACCGGGACCTCCGCCCGGGCCTTGGCCACCAGGCGGGGAATGTCGTGGAAGCCGATGCGCTCTGCCAAAAACAGCCCCACCGCCTCCTCATTGGCGCCGTTCAAAATAGCGCAGGCGGTGCCGCCCTCCGTGGCCGCCTCCTCGGCAAGGCGCAGGCAGGGGAAGGCCTCCCGGTCCGGCGCCGCAAAGGTCAGGGGCGGGCAGGCCAGCAGGTCCAGGGGCTCCGCCGGGTTCACCCCCCGGTTGGGATACGTCATGGCGTACCGGATGGGCAGGCGCATATCCGGCGTGCCCAACTGAGCCAGCACCGCGCCGTCCCGGTACTCCACCAGGGAGTGGACGATGGACTGTCGGTGAATGACCACGCTCACCTGCTCCAAGGGCAGGCGGTACAGCCGCATAGCCTCGATGACCTCCAGGCCCTTGTTCATCAGCGTGGCGCAGTCCACGGTGATCTTGGGGCCCATTTTCCAATTGGGGTGCTTCAGGGCGTCCGCCTTCGTCATTTTCCCCACTTCGCCGTAGGTCATTCCGTAGAACGGCCCGCCGGAGCAGGTCAGAATGAGGCGCTTGATCTCTCCCCGGTCCGCGCAGCCCTGGACACACTGGAAAATGGCGGAATGCTCGCTGTCCACCGGCACGATCTCCGCGCCATAGCGGTCCGCCGCGTCCATCACCAGACCTCCGGCGCAGACCAGGGTCTCCTTGTTGGCCAGGGCGATGCGCTTTTTCGCCTCGATGGCGGCCAGGGTAGGCCGCAGGCCCACCATACCCACCACGGCGGTGACCACCGTGTCGGCCTCCGGGGCCGTGGCCGCCTCCGTCAGGGCGTCAAAGCCCCCCAGGACCTTTGTCTCCGTGTCCGCCAGGCGGACAGCCAGGTCCTTCGCCGCGCTTTCGTCTGTCATGACCGCCAGCCGGGGACGGAACTGTCTCGCCTGGGCCTCCATCCGCTCCACGCTGGCGTTGGCCGTCAGGGCCGCCACCCGCAGCCCCATCTGCTCCGCCACGTCCAGGGTCTGACGGCCGATGGAGCCGGTGGAGCCTAAAATCGAAATCGTCTTACTCATACACGTATCTTATTTCACAAAGCTTAAAATTATCTCAAGCACCGGCGTCACGAACAGCACGCTGTCGAACCGGTCCAGCACGCCGCCGTGGGCCAGGAACAAATGGCCATAATCTTTGATGCCGAACTCCCGCTTGATGAGGGAAAAGCTCAGGTCTCCCACCTGGGCCACGATGCTGCAAGCCAGGGCCAGGAGCGCCATAACGCCGTAGCCGATGCTGCCGCCAAAGAAGCGGTCCATGACAAAGGCGAAAATCAAGCCGCATACCACGTTGCCTGCCATGCCGCCGATAGAGCCCTCAATGGTCTTTTTGGGGCTGACCTTGGGGGCCAGCTTATGCTTGCCAAAGGCCATACCGGCAAAGTAGGCAAAGGTGTCGCAGGCGAAGCTGAGAATAAAGGGCAGCAGCAGATAGGCCCGGTGGATGCCGGAGGCTCCCATGCGGAGGAAAGCGGAGAAGGAATACGGAATGGCCATCACAGCAAAGATGCCCGCCAGGACCTGAACGAACTTCACCTCGCCGGCCTTCACGATTGCGTAAATAAACGCTGTCACCACATAGATGGTCCACCAAACCACAATATAGCCCGGGCGGTCATAATACCATTCCACGGAGAAAATTGCAGAAATCATCGTCCATGACAGGAGAAAACTCGTTTTATCCAGGCCAACGCACTGCATCAGCTCGTATGCCGCGATACCCGCCAAAAGGGCCAGCGCCGCCATCATCACCAGCATGGGCGCCCACAGTACCACCCACACCAGTACCGGCACGCCGATCACAGCAACCAAAATTCTTGATTTCATAAATCAGCCTTCTCTCTGTAAAGGGTCACTTCTTTACACCGCCGAAACGCCGGTCCCGGCTCTGATACGCGGCAATGGCTTTATCCAGCTCCGCCTCGTCGAAGTCCGGCCACAGTACATCCGTGAAATAAAACTCCGAATAGGCGCACTGCCACAGCAGGAAGTTGGAAAGCCGCAGCTCACCGCTGGGGCGGATGATGAGCTCCGGGTCCGGGATGCCCCGGGAATCCAGATACCCGGAGAACATGGCGTCATCCAGGTCCTCCGGCCGCTTCTCCCCCGCCGCGCAGTCGGCGGCGAACTGCCGCACCGCCCGCAGGATCTCGTCCCGGCCACCGTAGTTCAGGCACACATTGGCCTGGAAGTCCCCCTCCGGCAGGTGGGCGGAGATCTCATCCGTCTCGTGGGCCAGAGCCCGCAGTTCCTGGGAAATGGGGGTCATGTCGCCGAAAAAGTGGAGGCGGATATGATCTCGCTCCATGGTGTCCACCGCTTCCAGCAGGTACTTTTTCAAAAGCCCCATAATGGCGCCCACCTCATCGGCGGAGCGCTTCCAGTTTTCCGTGGAGAAGGCGTACACCGTCAGATACTGCACGCCGATGTTCTTGCAGTAGGTGGCGATGCGGCGGAAGGTCTCCGCTCCCGCCTTGTGGCCGGCCGTCCGGGGCAGGCCCCGCTTCTGGGCCCAGCGGCCGTTGCCGTCCATAATAATCGCAATATGGCGAGGCGGGTTCATTGCCCGCCCCGCCGTATTGGTGGTGTTCACAATGTCAGCCATCAGACCGCCATCAGTTCCTTTTCTTTTTTGGCCAGGAGCTCATCCAGTTTCTTGCAGCTGTCATCGGTCAGCTTCTGGAGGTCCTTTTCCGCCTGCTTCAGATCGTCCTCGGTGATCTCGGACTTTTTCTCCATCTTCTTGAAGCTCTCCATGGCATCCCGGCGGATGTTGCGGACGGCCACCTTGCCGGCCTCGGCGTACTTGCGGATCTGCTTGACCAGCTCCTTACGGCGCTCCTCCGTCAGCTGGGGGAAGCTGAGGCGGATGCAGCGGCCGTCGTTCTGGGGATTGATGCCCAAATCGGAGTTCTGGATAGCCTTTTCAATGGATTTCAGGGCCTTGCTGTCCCAGGGGGAGATAACCAGGGCCCGGGGGTCGGGAGAGGAAATGGCGGCAATCTGCTGGATGGGGGTAGGACTGCCGTAGTAGTCCACCATGATCCGGTCCAGAACGGCGGCATTGGCGCGGCCGGCACGGACGGAAGCAAAGTCAGCGGCCACAGAGTCGATGCTCTTCTTCATTTTCTCCTCGTATACTTTGTATTCGTCTTTCAGCATAATGGGGTCCTTCCTTTCACATTCGTTCTGTTATGGGAAGCGCTCACGCGCGAAGATCACTCTTTGACAATGGTGCCCACATTCTCGCCGCACAGGGCGCGGATGATGTTGCGGGGGTCCTTCAGGGCAAACAGCAGCACGGGGATGTGGTTGTCCATGGAGAGGGACGTGGCCGTGGTGTCCATGACCATCAGGTGCTGGGCCAGGACCTCGTCGTAGCTGATGGTATCGTACTTCACGGCGGTGGGGTCCTTCACAGGGTCCGCCGTATACACGCCGTCCACATTTTTGGCCAGGAGGATGACGTCGGCGTTGATCTCCGCCGCCCGCAGCACAGCGGCTGTGTCCGTGGAGAAATAGGGGTTGCCAGTGCCGGCGCCGAAGATGACCACACGGCCCTCCTCCAGATGCCGGATGGCACGGCCGCGGATGTAAGGCTCGGCAATGGCACGCATCTCAATGGCGGTCTGGACCCGGACGGGAATGCCCTTCTGCTCGCACACATCCGCCACAGCCAGGCAGTTCATAACGGTAGCCAGCATCCCCATGTGGTCGGCGCGGGTACGCTCCATCTTGCCGCCGCTGTTCTTGGCGCCCCGCCAGAAGTTGCCGCCGCCTACCACCAGGCCCACCTGGACGCCCATATCCAGGCACTCCTTGATGACGTCGCAGACGCTGCCGATCATTTCAAAATCAAGGCCGGTCCCCTTACCGCCGGCCAGCGCCTCGCCGCTGATTTTCAGCAGCACGCGCTTGTAAACAGGTTTTGCCATAAGAAAAACCTCCGTCTGTTTCGCAGATTTTAACGTTTATATTTTAGCGTATTTTTCCGCGCTTGCATAGGGGGTAAACGAGATTTTCCCGAAATCTCTCCTTTGCCGGTGGAAAAGCCGTGTCTAAACAAAAAAGAAAGACACGACTTTCGTCGTGTCTTTCTCTGGTGGAGATAAGCGGGATCGAACCGCTGACCTCTTGACTGCCAGTCAAGCGCTCTCCCAGCTGAGCTATACCCCCAGACCGTTTGTCCCGCATCGGAACAGTTGACAGTATAACAGGCGGGGCGGTGATTGTCAACACCTAATTTTCATTTTTTGTAGTTCTGCCGGAAACCAGAGCGCCCCTCCCTGTCCACCACTTCCGAACAAAAAAAGAAAGGCACGGCTTTCACCGTGTCTTTCTCTGGTGGAGATAAGCGGGATCGAACCGCTGACCTCTTGACTGCCAGTCAAGCGCTCTCCCAGCTGAGCTATACCCCCAAACTGTTTGTCCCGCGTCGGAACATTTGACAGTATAGCAGGCATGGTTCCGGTTGTCAACACCAATTTTCATTTTTCCCAAAATTTTTTAGTTCCGCTCTGTTGTTCCCTTCAGAGAAAAGAACAGCGCCACCGGATTGTGGTCGGACCAGGCAAAGCCCGTGTCCACTACATCCGCCCGCTCCACGCGCACATTGTCCGACACCAGAAAACCATCCACTGTCAGTACCAGGGAAGTCTCCGGGTCATAGGGCGCATCCGCGTTCCGGCAGGACGGCACCGGCTGCGCCTCATGGAAGGGAGCCTGCAAGGTAATCCCCTCCGGAAGCATCTCCACCGGAAACGGTGCGCTCCAGTTCGCCTTTCCCTCCGGCACACCGAACCGGACAGCAGAATCCCCCAGCAAGTCCTTATTAAAATCTCCGCCGCAGACCACATAGTTTCCGGCCTCATATTCCGCCGCCATGTCGGAGAGCAGCAGCTCCAGCTGTTCCATGGCGATCCGGCCGTCGGAAAGATAGGCCGAAAGGTGGGCGTTATACAGGCACAGGGTCTTTCCGTTCTCCACCGGGATGCGGGAAACACTGTAACAGCGGTCCAGGTCCAGGATACAACTGACATTTTCCGCCACCGGCAGGCTGCGCCGCAGAGCGCTGTCCACACGGCAGGCGGACATTGTGACGATACCGGACCTTGAGGCTCCGTGGGGCTCCGTCACCGGCCAGAACAGGTAGGGCGAATCATAGTTCTGCGCATAGACCCATGCTTTCTCCGGCATCAGCTCCGCCGCCATGGACACCTCGTCCACATGGTAGCTGCGGGTAGCGTCCCGGTCCACCTCCTGCAGCAGCAGAAAATCCGGTTTCAAGTCCGATACCGCGTCCATGGCACCGCCGATATTTTCCCGGACCGCTTCCTCAGAATAGGCCCGGGACTCCGTGCCGCCATCCATAAAAAAGCTGTAACCGGCGCTGTACGCGCCAAATCCCAGGTTATAGGAAACAGCCGTATAGACCTTCTCCGTTTCAGCCTCCGCCTCGCAGGCATTTTCCACGGTCAGCGGCAGCCGGTCCTCCAGACGGTCATAGGCGGCGAACACATATACGCCGTATCCCAGCAGAACAGACGCTGCTCCCGCCGCGACACCGAGCAGAGTTTTCCAAAGCTTTTTCACAAACGCCTCTCCTTTACACTTTCCCGTAGATTTTATCCGGAATCTCCGCCGGACGCAAGCCCTCTTTTCACTGAAACAGCCAAAAATTTACTTGCAATCTTCCTCCATACTTGTTACCATAGAGAAGATACTTTCATGCATGGAACGAGGTGAACAACATGGTGATCCACGAATCCGCGGAGGACTATCTGGAATCCATTCTGGTCCTGCGGGAGCGCCGCGGCGTCGTCCATTCCATTGATATCGTCAACGAACTGGGTTTTTCCAAGCCCAGCGTCAGCATCGCCATGAAAAAGCTGCGGGAAAACGGCTACATCTCCATGAGCCCCGACGGCAGCATTACCCTGAACGAAAGCGGCCTGGCCATCGCCAGCCGCATCTATGACCGCCACAAGACCATTACCGCGTTTTTCACACTGCTGGGAGTCTCCCCCGAAGCCGCCGCCGAGGACGCCTGTAAGGTGGAACATGACCTCAGCGACGAGACCTATGGCCGCATTCGGGAATTTGTCGCCAGCCACGGCTGAGCCGCTTTCCGAAGCGGAGCCAATCAGACACAACGGGAGCCGGTACACATGTACCGGCTCACGTTTCACATCCGGAAAAGCGCCGTTTCAGCCGGAAGGCCCGTGCGGCTCACTCCACAATGGACACCGTGTAGGTCAGGCTCCTGCTCTCCCCCGCCGCCAGGATGATGCAGTGGGGCTTGTCCTCAAACCGGCCGCTTTCGTTATCGTAGGCGGCACAGCCCTGCCAGGGCTCCATGCAGATGTACGGTGCCTGGGTGTTGGGCTTTGTCCAGAAGGCCAGCATGGGAAACTGGGATACATCCATTTGCACGCCCCGTCCGCTGTCCTTATGGACCAGCTTCACGGTCCGGGACCGCAGCCCCTCAAAAATCAGCGTGTCGATCCGGTCATACACCCCATGGTCCAGGGGAATGGTATCCTCTCCCCGCAGCACCGGCTCCCGCCGGTCATGGCACAGGCAGCCATCCGCTCCCGGCAACATGGCATCCGCGTCCTCCGGCTGCTCAAACACCAGCCGGTAGTCCTCAAAGGCCGCCCCCGCCTCCAGAGGGCAGCAAAAGGCCGTGTGGGCGCCCACGCAGAACGGCATGGGCAACGTGCCGGTGTTGGTCACAGTGAAGCTGGTGGCAAAGCCGTCCTCCAGCAATTGGTGCCGGACACGCAGGGAGAACGGGAAGGGGTACTGCCGCAGGGTGTCCGGATTCTCCCGCAGTTCAAATTCCGCAAAATCCTCCCCCTGCTCCCGCAGGGTGAACTGGCTCTGGCGGGCAAAGCCGTGGCGGCCCATCTCATACGTCTTTCCGCCGATGGAGACTTTGCCCTCCTTCAAGCCTCCCACAATGGGGAACAGCACTGGGTTCCGGCCGGACCAGTATGCCGGGTCTCCGTTCCAGATATACTCTGTGCCCCGCCGGTCCCGCAGGGACACCAGCTCACCGCCCATGGTCTCGGTTTCCGCCGTCAGGCCGCCGCGCCGCAGTGTGATCCGCATAGGTGCTCCACTCCTTCTTTTTTGATGGTATGATTATATCACATCTCCTCCCCCGCCGTAAAGCGGCTGTGGCAAAGCGCGGCCCAAAGCATAGGATGGGGTGTGCCGCTGTGCACACATTATCAAGAGAGGAACTTTCTTATGGACGATACGCAATTCTTCCCGCCCCGCCATGAGGACAGCCGCTGCAAAGCCATTTCGGAGCTGATCGAATCCGTTGCCAAAGAACAGGATGCCCTCGCACGGATCCTGGATGCCGAGCATAAAAAAATCGAGAAGACCTCCGAGCTGTGCGGTGTGGATGTGGATGACCTGGTCGAGATCGACCGCAGCGTGGAGCGGGTCCTGGCCGCTGTGACGCGGCTGGAGCTGGCGCTTCAGCTGAAGCTGGATCTGTTTGACCAGTGCCTGTGCCCGGATACGCCCTGCCAGGGCTGCGAGCATCACGGCTGACAAGCATCAAACCAGCGGGCCGGGCATTTCCCGGCCCGCCCCCATACAGAGGAGGGCAATTGTATGAGCAGCTCCACGCCGGAACTTTTTCAGCCGGAGGACCGGGGAGCGCTTCACCGGTCCGCCTGTATAAACTGCCGCCGCCGGAAAGACTGTCCATACTCCTGCGACTTTGCATATGAGCGGTCTTTGCACCGCGGAGCCCTGTTGGGGGAAGCCTCCGCCCGCTTCCTGGCAGCGGAGGCCCAGCGGCTCCGCGCCGGGGTCTCCCGCGCCGGCAGCGCCGCGGACCTTTTGTGCGCGGACATCACCGCAGAGCGTGCTGTATCCGATGTTCTTTCCG
>Ga0129308_1001267_pt1 | contig 27798 bp, 23 predicted proteins | sample L827metagenome_FD_94440 | JGI IMG/M metagenome (GOLD analysis project Ga0129308, IMG submission 94440) | Ring-tailed lemur group fecal microbial communities from Wisconsin, USA - L827 metagenome | ecosystem: Host-associated > Mammals > Digestive system > Large intestine > Fecal | place: USA...
CAGATCCCCAGATAGGGAACATTATGTTCTCTGGCGTACCGGGCGGCGGCGATCTTCCCCTCCACGCCCCGGTCCCCGAAACCGCCCGGCACCAGGATCCCCGCCAGATCCTTCAAATATTTTTCCGCCGTCTCATCTGTGACATCCTCCGCGTCGATCCATTGAATGTCTACCACACAGCCGTTCTCGTAGCCGCCGTGGCGCAGAGATTCCGCCACAGAGAGGTACGCGTCGTGAAGTCTGACATATTTTCCCACTATGGCGATCTTTATTTTCCTGTCTCTGGCGGCGATGCGGTCCAGCATGGCCACCCAGTCGTCCATTTTTGCCGGTCCCGCCTTGATGGAAAGCTCCCGGCATACGATCTCCGAAAACCGCTGTTCCTCCAGCATGATCGGCGCCTGATACAGCACCGGCAGCGTGATGTTTTCGATGACGCAGTCGGTCTTTACATTGCAGAACAGCGCGATCTTGTCTTTGGTCGGTCCATCCACCGGACCGTCGGAACGGATGACGATAATGTCCGGGCTCAGTCCGATGGAACGCATCTCCTTTACGGAATGCTGGGTGGGCTTTGATTTGTATTCATTGGAGCCGGAAATATAAGGCACCAGCGTCACGTGGATGAACAGGCAGTTTTCCTTCCCCACATCCAGCGCCACCTGACGGATCGCTTCCAGAAACGGCTGGCTCTCAATATCTCCCACTGTGCCCCCGATCTCCGTGATGACCACGTCCGCATCCGTCTTCTCGCCCACCGCGTAGATGAAATTCTTGATCTCCGTGGTCACATGGGGGATGACCTGCACGGTCTCTCCCAGATATTCCCCCTTTCTCTCCTTCGTCAGCACGTTCCAGTAGACCTTTCCCGTAGTCAGGTTAGAATACCGGTTCAGATCCTCGTCGATAAAACGCTCGTAATGTCCCAGATCCAGATCCGTCTCGGCCCCGTCCTCCGTCACATACACCTCGCCGTGCTGATAGGGGCTCATGGTCCCCGGGTCCACATTGATATAAGGGTCCAGCTTCTGAGCCGCCACTTTCAATCCCCTGGCTTTTAAAAGCCGACCCAGGGACGCCGCCGTGATCCCCTTTCCCAGCCCCGATACAACGCCGCCTGTCACAAAAATATACTTCGCCATCTCACGCCTCCCCGCAGTTGATTCTCGATCGCTGTCATTTCACAATAACTTCAGCTGATCACGCCGGCTGTCCCGGCCTCCATCGCTCTATTTTTTGTTGCGATCCAACAAGAATATTATTCTTCCCATTTCACTCCTGTTTTCTTTCGTTTTGAACAACAAAAAAGCCGTTGGAAGTGCAGGATAGAACACCTGCACCTCCAACGACCGCCCAAATAAAGGAATTTCAATGTAAAACTCAAGAATAATATTCTTTAGTATGCCCTGTTTCTTTCCTCTTGTCAAGAGTTTTTCGGTCTCTTATGGCACCTGAAACGGAACAGGTTTATCAGCAGCCCATCTATGGCAGAACAGGCAGCCATAGATTTATAGTGAAGAGCAGAATAAATCCGTTCAATGCCACGCTGATCAATAAGTTTATAAACAATAGGACTTTAATCAACACATGGTATTTTCCAAGATCCAGTCCATACTTTTTGATATACCAGAAGGACAGTAAAGTAAAGGCTGTCCCTATTACCGGAACTTTAATGCAAAGCACGCTGAGTACGCAGAATATGGTCAGATTTGTCTTTTGACTCTTATCCATCAATTTCCTCCCCTGGGCGTGCCAATCATTCCTATATCCTATTGTGTGGAGTGAGGGTTCCGGTCTACGGCGCTCCCGCAATCCCTAAACGGCAAATCCTCCGCTGACGCCCAGCACCTGACCCGTGATAAAACCCGCGTCCTCCGAAGCGAGAAAATATACGGCCCGGGCAATATCCTCCGGCGTCCCCAGACGCGAAAGCGGCGTCTCTTCAGCCAACTCCCGCCTGATGTCCTCCGTCACCGGGGACATCATATCTGTGTCCACCACTCCCGGGGCCACGCAGTTCACCCGTATCTGGCTGGGTCCCAGCTCCTTGGCCAGGGCTCTGGTCAGCCCGATGACCGCCGCCTTGCTGGCGGAATAGTGCACCTCGCAGCTGGAGCCTACCTGGCCCCACATGGACGACACGTTCACAATGGCTCCGCGCTTTTCCGGCAGCATGTCCTTCAGCGCCTCCTGAGCGCAAAAAAACATTCCTCTGCAGTTCGTATCCATCATCCGGTCCCACTGGGTCTGCGTAATATCCGTAAACAGGGCGAATTCGGAGATCCCTGCGTTATTCACCAACACATCGATCCTCCCGAATATCCTGCGGGCGGCGGCGAACATGGTCTGCACCGCTGCCTGACTGGTCACATCCACCGGAAGCGCCGCCGCCAAAAGTTCTCTGTCACAGTCTGCCGGCTTCCCGTCTCCGGCCGGCGCGGCGGCGCTGCCGTCCGGGCGTCCGCCTGCCGCCTCCCTCTCTTTTGTTCCGTCTTCGCTGTTTACACTCATCCCACAGTTGTTCAGCTCCGCGGCCAGCCGCTCCGCTGTCTCGCGGTTCTCCCGGTAACCGATGATCACCCGGTCGCCCCTCCGCACAAACAACCGCGCGCAGGCGGCGCCGATGCCGCGGCTGCCGCCGGTGATCAGCACTGCCCGTCTCCTTCTTCCTACGACGCTGGCGCCGCCGTCGTTATTCTTGCTGCATTCTGCATTCAAAGCTTTACTTTCTGCCGTATATTCCGTCATTTCCCATTCCTTTCACTGCCAGACCGCACTGAACGTTTATCGGCTGCGGCATTTCAGTCCCTCTCCCTCTTCCCCGATCTTGAGGGCGGCGCTCCGCAGGCCCTGCGAAGTATGATAAAATGTCATTTATGAAATTCCAAAAATTATGAACAGGCCGGATCACTTCCATATCACGGCGGCCATGACTTTCTAGTGACCCTCCCCTGTCGAAACCATACCCTTATGTCTGTTTTCAGCTCATGGGGGCTGCCTTATCCCCAGTCGTCCGCTCTTCGCTGCCGTTCCGCCGTCAAAAGTCCGTTCCAAACACAGAGCCGGTCGGTGCTGCCGGGCCAATGTGGCCTGCCGTACCGCTGGACCGGTGCTGCCGACCGCCATACTCTGGCCGTCGGCACCGCTTGACCGGCCTGCCGGGCCAATGCGGTTGATGGTTGCCGAGCCGGTACCGCCGCCGGCAGATAGGTCAAAACGTTCAAAAATAATCATTTTCACCGAAATACAAACCCAAAATAGGTGAAATGGACTATTTTTTTCTGTAATCACCGAAAACAGCTGTGATTCAGACTAAAATCAGGCCAAAATGATGCTGTTTTGGGTGAAACAGCAATTTTTTTGCGTGTTTCACCTATTTACGCTGGCCGCCCGCCGTTATCTGGTCGGTACCGCCGGGCCGGTGCTGTCGGCCGCCATACTCTGGTCGTCGGCTCCGCTTGACCGGCGCTGCCGGATCGCCCATTCTCTCTGCATGCCAGCCGGCCTCCCCCGCCAAGATCATACCGAGGGGGCTGGCGGGCGCAGCTTCTGTTTCCCGCCCCATCACTTTCACCGCGGCTCTGGAGAGATTATACCATGACTGGCCGCAGGCCATCAGGGTATAATCCGCGCATGGCGTCTGCCGCGCACAGAATCTATAATGTCCGCTTTGCGGACATTATACCATGACTGGCCGCAGGCCATCATGGTATAATCCGCGCATGGCGTCCGCCGCGCACAGAATCATATAATATCCGCTCTGGGGATATTATACCCTGAAATGCCCCCACTGCCTACTGATTTCCTGCCCGCGCCCCCTGCCGGGGTTGAAATCCCCGCCTGACAAGAGTATAATCAAAACTGGTTAAAACAGTGCAAGCCAGCCTCCGTCCGGACGTTTTTCGGAGGCTACCGTATGTGTGCATACCCGTCCGCCCGCGGGAGCAGCGGCGTATCTGCGGCTCCGGCGGTCAGGGTAAAGAGGAGAGAGAAAACATGTTCAAAGAAGCCATTCGGCCGGCCTGGGTCGAAGTAAATCTAAGCAATCTGGACTACAATATCAAAAATATCAAAGCCAAAGCCGCGGGACGCCAGATCATCGGCGTCATCAAGGCGGACGCCTACGGTCACGGATCCGTCCAGGTGGCCAGGGTGCTGCAGGAGAACGACGTCCACGTGTTTGCCATCGCCACGCTGCAGGAGGCCATCACACTGCGCGAAGCCGGCATCCAGGAGCCTATCATCATGCTGGGACTGACGCCTGATATGTACGCCGACACCATTGTGGAGTATGATATCACGCCGGTGACCTGTTCTTATGAGAACGCCAGAGCGATCTCCGACGAAGCCGCGAAAGCGGGCAAAGTCGTAGAGGGCCTTATCGCCGTGGATACCGGCATGGGGCGCATCGGCTATCAGCCTTACGATCCGGCGGCCGTGGAGGATGTGAAGAAGATCAGCGGACTGCCCAACTTCAAGATCAAGGGCATGTTCTCCCACTTCTCCACTGCAGACGCTGTGGATAAGACATATACCCACGGTCAGGAAAAGAAATACGCCGATTTCTACGACGCTCTGACGAAGGCCGGCGTGGAGATACCATTCCGCACGCTGTCCAACAGCGCCGCCATCATGGAAGTCCCCACCGCTTACTACGACGCGGTCAGACCGGGGATCATCCTGTACGGCCTGTATCCTTCCGACGAAGTGGACAGAAAAGAACTGGATATCAAGCCGGTCATGTCCGTTAAGGCGGCTATCGTGCACCTGAAAGAAGTGGGCGAAGACTTCTCCGTAGGCTACGGCAGAAAGTTCATCTCCAAGCGTCCCAGCAAGATCGCCACGCTGGCTCTGGGCTACGCGGACGGCTATCCCCGCCCCTATTCCGCCTACGGCAAAGTCATCGTCAACGGCGTATACGCACCTCTGGCAGGAAACATCTGTATGGACCAGTGCATGGTGGACGTGACCGACGTCCCCGACGTCAAGGTGGGCGACGAGTGCATCCTGGTGGGAAGCGACGGCAAAAACACCATTCTGGCAGACGACATCGCAAAGGCTACCGGAACCATCAACTACGAGATCGCCTGCGCTTTCGGTCAGAGACTGCCCAAGATCTACGTGAAGTAAACGCGATAGTATACGCGGATATATCAATTCACGGACTCGCAGGAGCCGGGACCCTAGTCTCGGAGCCTGCGGGTCTTTTTGTATGGCCCCGTCCCGCTCTGAACAGAAGATTTAGCCGTATTCCCCGTCAATTATCCTGCGGGGGCAGAGCAAGTGCAGAGAGAAACCGCTCCAGACGGTCCATTCCCTCTCTCAGCGTTTCCTCGCAGTAACAGTAAGAGATCCGTATGTGTCCGTCAGCTCCAAAATACTTCCCAGGCAAGGCGGCCAGCCTGGCCTCGCGGACCATGCGCAGGCAGAATTCCTCAGAGCCCAGGCCGTATTTGGCGATGGACGGAAAGATATAAAAGGCGCCCCGGGGCTCACTGACCTCCAGGCCCATCCCCTGGAGACGGCCGTACACGTAATCCCTGCGGTTGCGGTACACCTCCCGCATCTCCGCCGGATCGCAGTCCAGCGCTGTCCCGCAGGCCTGCTGGATAAAGGAGACCGCGGAGACCACCGTGCTGGCGTGCAGCTTTACCAGCTGAGAAGTCACTTCCCTGTCCGCCAAGAGATAACCCGCCCGCCATCCAGTCATGGCGTATGGTTTGGAAAAGCTCTGCACGCCGATGATCTGGCCGCGAAGCTCCTGAAACTGCGTAAAGCTCCGGTACTCCCCATAAGATAGCTGGGCGTAGACGTCGTCACAGATGACGAAGACCACCCCGTTCATGCCCATTTCCGCCTGCCGCATCAGCAGCACGTCCCGGATCATTTCCAGGGTCTCCTGTGTGTAGACCGTCCCTGTGGGATTGTTGGGCGAGTTCAGAACGATGGCCTTGGTGCGCTCTGAAAGGCATGCGTTCAGCATGTTTTTTTCTATCTGGAAATGCGGTCCCACGGTGGGCAGCGGCACCGCCGTTCCCCGTGACAGTTCCGTAATGGACTGATAAAGAGCGAAGGCCGGAGTGGGGACGATCACCTCGTCGCCCTCGTTCAAGATCCCCCTCAGGGCCAGATAAAGCGCTTCCGTGGCCCCGTCGGTCAAAATGATCTCTTCCGGGTCATACGTCACGCCGTTCTGTTCCAGCTCAAAACGCGCGATGCGCTCCCGCAGCCGGCGCTGCCCGGCCCAGGGCGGATAATGGACGTCATTTTCGTCCAGAGCCCTTTTCGCGGCCTCTTTTATTCTGTCCGGCGTATTGAAATCCGGTTCGCCGATGGTGAGAAGCAGACAGTCTTCCACTTCCCCTGCCATGTTGGTAAATGTTCGTATACCGCTTGGCTGGCTCCGCACCAGCTCCCTGTTCATTAATTTCTCCAGCATCTTTTTCCCTTCCACATCTCTGTACACACTCAAGTGAACTGCCCGGCGATGGCATGACCGGGTTCTCAGCTTGTTATCCTGAAACTGTATTTTAATATAATTTCTCTTATGTTGCAAATGCTTATATTACCTGGGCCGTTTCAGGCTGCTTCAGAATTTCGGTTGAAAACGGAGGATCAGCAGCGGGAAAGGCCGTCAGTCAAGGGTGCTGCAGTATGAGCCAAGCTGGTAAAAATGCAGTCTTCGCAATCGCGAAAAAATATCACTTATTTGGCGGATCTTCGTGCTTCAAACCATCCCGCATCGCCTCCAGCAACAGTGACGCGATGGGGGTAAAGACCTGATACCGCTTCCATATCACGTACATTTTCACTTCCAGTTTTGGGAAAAGAGGACGGAAGACCAGTTCGCCGCCCTCGTAGGTCTCGGACAGGTGCTCAAAGGTCAGCAACGCTCCAAGCCCCTCCCGCACGAATACGGATCCGTTATAGAAAAGATTCGTCGTGCCGGAGACCCGGAGCTTTTCGCTCTTGTCCCCGCACCACCGGGGGATATCTTTCTCCATGCTCTGCTCAGAGGCGATGAGATCGACTTCACATAAGTCGTCGATCGTGATCGCTGTCTTTCCGGCCAGAGGATGATCCCGGCGCAGCAGCAGTCCCATGGTATCTGCTCCGGGAATTTCCAGATAGTTATATTTGGAGAGGTCCGGAGGCTCCACGATCACCGCGAAGTCCAGAAGTCCCCGCCCTAATCGCTCGATGACCTGTTCGGTATTGCCGCTGGTCAGATGATATTGGAACAGAGGGTATTGCTCCTTAAAGCTTTTGATGATACCTGCCAGATACTTGATGAGATAGGACTCGGCGCAGCCGATCTGCACCTCTCCGCCAGTGATATTGTCCAATGCCCGAAACTCTCCGGCGGTCTTATAGACCATGCTCAAAATATCCTCTGCCCGCTTCCGCAGGAGCATCCCCTCATCGGTCAGGGAAAGGCCCGTATGATCCCGCTTAAACAGTTTTTTCCCAAGCTCCAGCTCCAACGCCTTCATCTGCTTGGAAAGCGAGGGCTGGGAGACGTGGAGCCTCTCCGCCGCCCGGGACATGTTCCCTTCTCTCGCGATCTCTATGAAGTATTTCAATTCGCGTAATTCCATTGTATATCCTCCCCGCATTTGCTTCTGAACGAATTGTACCATGAAGCATTATTCTTTACAAGAATAATGCTTCATAAAAAGTGTATATTAGACATAGAGACAACAGACCGGTATAATAAGCGTCAGGAGGGGGCGATATGGCAGAAGCTTCGGATACTACGGGTATCGTATACCAGATCCTGGTGGATGCAGGATGCAAAGAACAGGATATCAGGCGGTGCGTGGGATTGGCAGAGACAGGCGCATGGGCCAGGATGCTTCCTATCTTAAGGGAGCATCGGAAATGTCTGCTGGATCAAGTTCACACAGTTCAGGAAAAGATCGACTGTCTCGATTTTCTCATCTACCAGCTAAACAAAGATCACAATGATGATTTGCGAAAGGAAAGGAAACGATAATGGATAAACTGGATCTGACAATGGAATGGGATAAAACATTTCCCAAGAGCGACAAGGTGGAACACAGCAAGGCGACCTTCCACAACCGCTACGGTATCACCCTGGCGGCCGATCTGTATGTACCCAAGGGAGCGCAGGGCAAGCTGCCCGCCATTGCGGTCTGCGGACCCTTCGGCGCGGTGAAAGAACAGTCCTCCGGTCTGTATGCCCAGACCATGGCTGAGCGGGGATTTCTGACCCTCGCCTTCGACCCGTCCTATACCGGCGAGAGCGGCGGTCAGCCACGTTATGTGGCGTCGCCGGACATCAACACCGAAGATTTTTCCGCCGCTGTGGACTTCCTGTCCGTTCAGGACAAGGCGGACCCGGAGCGGATCGGCATCATCGGCATCTGTGGCTGGGGCGGCATGGCGCTGAACGCCGCCGCCAACGATACCAGGATCAAGGCCGCCGTGGCCTCCACCATGTACGATATGTCCCGCGTCAATTCTCAGGGCTATTTCGACTCGGAGGACACCGAGGAAGCCCGTTATGAGAAGCGTAAAGCACTGAATGCCCAGCGCATTGAGGATTACAAGAGCGGCGGCTATGCCTTGGCCGGGGGTGTCGTTGATCCTCTGCCTGAGGGCGCCCCCTTCTTCGTAAAAGACTATTTCGACTACTACAAGACCCCGCGGGGCTATCATCCCCGTTCTCTGAACTCCAACGGCGGCTGGAATGTGACCTCTGCCCTGTCCTTCCTGAATATGCCGCTGCTCCGCTACGCGGAGGAGATCCGGAGCGCCGTGCTGCTGATACACGGCGAAAAAGCCCATAGCTGCTACTTCAGCAAGGACGTGTATCCCCGGTTGAAGGGAGAAAACAAAGAGCTGATGATCATCCCCGGCGCGGTGCATACCGACTTGTATGACCGGCTGGATGTGATCCCCTTTGACAAGCTGGACGAATTCTTTCGCAAATACCTGTAAATATGCCCGCGAAGGGATTTTCTGGACTATCTGGGCTGAATAACGTGAGAGTTTACCGCTCACAGCGTCGAGAACGGTCGAGAACGAAAGTGCAAAGAAACCGCAAGAATTGAGAAAATTCAGATATTATCTGAAATAAAACTTTTTCAAATTTCTCTTGATTTTTGATCGAAAGGGTGGTAACATACGACACAATATGATTGACAGAGGCGCGGAAACGACCGACGCAGCGGGAGCCGGCAGGCAGTGATCGCTGGGAAGAGCAATTTCGCCGAACTTTTCCGAACAGGCATGAACGGAATCGTGGGTCTGTGGAGAATATCCACAGGACTGTCCGCATAGCGGTACGCATGTGGGAGTGCTGTCTTTCCGAATATACGCAGATCCCGTATTTACCGGACGGCCCGTCACGCTGGCAGGCTTTCGTGTTTTTGTATTTGGTATGTGTATGATCGGCGAGGAGCAGAGCTTCCCCGCCGATTTTTTTATTATGCAGGAAATAACAAAAAGGTCACCAGGCGAAGGCGGGTCCGCTCGTTCTGTCATACGAAACAGAGAGAGGATAGGAAGATGATGAAGAATAACTGCAGTCTCAACGATGTTTTTGTGAATAGAGTCAAACACAGTCTGGGTCAGCGAAAGCGTATGCCGGCGCGGTACGGACGATTTTCTGCGCCCGCAGCGCACCGGCTCGCCCCCGGTCAGGCCTCTGTGCCTTTGACCGGCAGATCCTCCGGCCGCAATGGACGCGGCCGCTTTCGAATATCTCAGACGCAGTGAAGACCCCGGCCGGAAGACAGGCTCGCGGGTCGTGAAAGGAATTCTATCATGATGACGGCAACACAACTCAGAGGCTCTATCGTAGCGCTGGTTACCCCTTTTAACGACGACAACACAACCAATTTCGGCAAGCTGGCCGAGTTGCTGGATTGGCACATAGAAAACGGCACCGACGGCATCCTGGTCCTTGGGACCACGGGCGAGACGTCTACCATGTCCCACGAACAGGACGACGAGATCTGCCGCTTCGCCATCGAGCGCGTAAACGGACGGATTCCCGTGATCGCGGGGATCGGGTCCAACTCCACGCAGACCCAGCTGGAAAAGGGACTGAAATATTCCGCCATGGGAGCGGATGCTCTGCTGGCCATCGCCCCTTATTACATCAAATCCAACGTGGAGGGCATGTATCACCACTTCGCCGACGTGGCGGATCAGACCGACGCCCCTCTGATCCTCTATAACGTTCCCGGCCGCACGGGCTGCTCCATCCCCGTGGAGGTGGTGGAACGTCTCTCTGCCCATCCCAACATTATCGGCATCAAGGAAGCCAGCGGCGACATCGCCTACGTAACGAAGATCGCCCGTTTCCTCTCCGATGATTTCGCCATGTGCAGCGGAAACGACGATATCACCATCCCGCTGATGTCTCTGGGGGCCTCCGGCGTCATCTCCGTGTGGGCCAACGTCATGCCTGCGGAATGTCACAACATGGTATTCGACTATCTGGAAGGACGCAGGGAGCAGGCCGCCGCCGCGCAGCTGGCCCATCTGGATCTGATCAACGGCCTGTTTATGGAAGTCAATCCCATTCCCGTCAAAGAGGCCATGAACCTCATGGGCTTCGGCGTGGGAGGCTACAACCTGCCCCTGTATCCCATGGCGGCGGCCAACCGGGAAAAGCTGATCGCTATCATGGAGCGGGAGGGACTGCTGAACTCCCGCCGATGCGCGGGCGGCAGGGCCGCATCCTTGCATTCATCCTCCTGTGCCGCCGCTTCTGCAGGTCCTGCCGCCGGCGTCAGCGCCGCGTCAACAGGAGGGGAACAGATATGCGCATCCTTCTGATCGGCCGCGGCAAAATGGGCCGCATGCTGGAAGATCTGCTGACCGCTCAGGGCCACACACTTCTGGGCGCCGTAGGCCGGGGAGATAAGGAGCGTCTGGCGGCCGCGGATAAGGCCGATGCGGTCATCGATTTTTCCGATCCGGCTCTGCTGCCGGATCTGGCCGCCTACATCCGGCGGACCAAAAGCCCCCTCTGCTGCGGCACCACCGGTTACAGTGCGGAACAACAGCGGATCCTGCAGGAACTGAGCGCCTTCGCGCCTGTCCTTTACAGCGCCAATTTCAGCCTGGGCATAGCCCTGTTCCGCCGGATCCTCTCACAGGTCTCTCCCATTCTCCTTGACGGCTTCGATGTGGAGATGGTGGAGACCCACCACAACCAGAAGATCGACGCGCCCAGCGGGACGGCAAAGCTGCTGGCCGACGCCGTGGACCCCTCGGGCAGGCTCAGACGAGTGTACGGCCGAAGCGGCAAGTGCGGAAAGCGCGCCCGGGATGAGATGGGGATCTTCTCCATGCGGGGCGGCACGGTCAGCGGCGCCCACACCGTTTCCTTTTTCGGAGAAGACGAAACGTTCTCCATCACCCACTCCGCCGCCAGCCGCAGGATCTTCGCGGCGGGCGCTCTGAAAGCTGCCGCCGTCCTGACAGAAAAACCGCCGGGACTGTATGAACTGGAGGACATACTGTTCGGCGGCGCGGAATAAACTGTATCAAACGGCCGTTGCCGGCCGGAAGCCGGCGCTTCCGGCTGAGCCTGCAGACGGCAGGCTGCAAACGGCCGTCATCCATTATCATGTTCCGGCCCGCCCGTCATCCCGGACGGGCGGGCCGGTCACACAGCTGCGGGAGGTCTTACGAAAATATGAACGCTTATGAAATCATCGAATACATCAGGTCATCGGAAAAAAAGACGCCCGTGAAGATCTATCTTCGCGAAAAAACGCCGGAGGGCGCAGGCAGCGCGGCGTTTCAGGGAATCGCCTTCCCACCGTCCGCAAAAGTCTTTCCCACCGGGGGCGAAACGAAGATCATCTTTGGGGACTGGCGGGATCTTCAGCCTGTCATCGAGGCTAACCAGGGAGCCATCGCCGATATGGTCATCGAAAACGACGCCAGAAACTCCGCCATTCCCCTTCTGGACAAAAAAAATATCCGGGCCAGGATCGAGCCCGGAGCGATCATCCGTGAACAAGCGGAGATCGGCGATAACGCCGTTATCATGATGGGCGCCATTATCAATATCGGCGCTGTGGTGGGCGAAAACACCATGATCGACATGGGCGTGGTCCTGGGCGGCCGGGCCACCGTAGGGAAGCGCTGCCATATCGGCGCCGGCGCGGTCATCGCCGGCGTGGTAGAACCGCCCAGCGCCACTCCGGTGGTCATCGGGGACGACGTCCTGGTGGGCGCCAACGCCGTAGTGATCGAGGGCGTACACATCGGCCGGGGCGCCGTGGTCGCCGCCGGCTCCGTGGTGCTGGAAGACGTGCCGTGCAATACCATGGTGGCGGGCATCCCGGCCAGAGTGGTCAAGATCAAGGATGAAAAGACGGAAAAAGGCACGGAACTCATCGACGCCCTGAGGGAGCTGTGATCACTCCCCGGCGTCCTCTTTTTCCACTTCCGTGATCTCCGTATACTGACGGAACTTCCCGTCAGGCAGACGGTCCGTGATAATGCAGGCCTTCTCCAGGGTCTCGATGGTAGCCGCGTACACTTTGTTGAATTTGCTGTGGTCCGCCAGCATATAAGTCGCAAAGGAACGGCGGATGGCTTCCGATTTGACCAGGGCTTCTTCCGGGTCCGCCGTCGTATAGCCCTGACCCGCTGAGATCCCCGTTACGCCCATAAACGCCTTCGTAAAATTGAACTGCCGCAGGCTGTTCAGCGCTCCGGCGCCCACAATGGCCTCTGTGGAAGGCTTCAGCTGACCGCCCAGAATATAGACCTTCAGGCCCTTCTCGCTGAGGATCCGCGCGTGGACGATCCCATTAGTCACAAAGGTCGCCTTCGTGGCTCCCATGTACTCCGCCAGTTTCATAGTCGTAGTCCCCGCATCCAGAAACACAAAATCATCGTCGCCGATCTGTTCCGCCGCGTACTGCGCGATCTCCTCTTTTTCCTCTACATTTAAATATTCTCTGGTGACCACATCCCGCTCCAGCGCCATGAACTCGCTTTCCAAAGCGGTGGCCCCGCCGTGTACTTTATTTAATCTGCCCTGCCGGTCCAGCGTATTCAGATCCCTGCGTATAGTTGACTCCGACGTTCCCGTCTCCCTGGCAAGCTCCGCTACTGTGGCCGCCCGTTTCTGTTCCAACAGCGATAAGATCGCCTGAAACCGTTCCTCTGCCAGCATGTGTGCGGCCTCCCTTCTCCATGATATTTTTACAGAAATTCTTTTCTTTCATCGAGTATAGCACGCTTTTCAGTCAAAATCAAGCATTATCAGCCAATTACGATCAATCAGGGCGCCAAATCGTCATCTTTACGCAAAAATACGCAGAGCTCCTTATTCAGGAAGAAAGATCTCCGCAATGGATAAACACCGTGCAGTGTTTTAGGAATAAAAAAATGAAGGCGGCACTTTGCCGCCCTCATTTTCCGTCACACACTCTCCCGCGCCAACCGGCCAGGCATCTGCTGCGCTCTCTGTAAAGGATCCGCCCATATCCTACAGACCGGCTCCGGTCCATCCAGCGGTCTTATTTTCGCTCTCCGCCGGGGCAGAAGTGCGGATCACACACTCTTGCCGGAACCGGAATTGCGGCACACACCCCGCTGCTCCACAGTACTGATGGGATATAATGGGGCGGCCGTCTCCAAAAAAACAGAAGCGCAGCAGCATCTCAGCTGTTTTGTATTTTACATACAGTCAGCTGACAATTCAATGTACCACGAAAAGGAGGATCATGCCGGATCTTGTCATAATTCATATATGTTTCTGTTATAATCCGTATTTTTCCCTCTGCCTTATACTGTTTACCTGCGTTTCTCCCGTTCCTGCGTCCCCGCCCGCCTTTCATTCTGATTTAGATAAATAATGATCTTCACAGCAAAAATATCATTTTCATGCCGGATGTCCAGCGCCCCATGGTATTTTTCCACAGTCTTTCTGACGGAAGAAAGGCCGATCCCGTGACCCGCTTTCTGTTTTTTCGTGGTCTCCAGTTTACCATCCAGCCAATAGCTTGGACCCGTATACGTATTTTCTATTCGGATGAGCAGCAGGTTGCTGGTCAGGTAGATCTCCACCCAGAGCTTTCTTACCCTGCTTTCCCCCAATGCCCGCAGCGCGTTATCCAGCAGATTCCCAAGGATAATATTCAGATCCAGATCAGATATGCCGAACTCGCAGGGAACATTCACGTCCACGTGGAGTTCCGTGTTCAATCGGGCCGCGTCGCGCAGTTTCATATTTACGATACCGTCCAGCACCACATTTCCGCTCTGAACGAATTCATCGCTGCTTTTGAGAGACTCATCCATATCATTGAGATAGTCCGTCAGCTGATCGATGTTCTTATTTTCAGCCAGTATTCGGAGGGCGATGATGTGATTTTTCAGATCATGGCGCAGCCGTTCCACCCGCTCATCCGCGCTTTTCTGAAGCCGCAGCTGATTTTCATAGGCTTCCGCCTGCCTCTTCTGCAGTTCCAGCTCATAGGCTTTCCTGTAAGCCCCGGTCAGATGATCCAGCAGATAAAAAATGACCGCGTTCATAAGCAATATTCCCGCGATGGCAAAGGCGGACCACAACACATGAGGATTGTCGTCCAATACGATACCCTCCACGTAGATACTGACCAGCGGCATAAAGATCGTACTGATCCAGCTGGCCGCAGGCACGTGGTATCCGTCTTTCAAGTCTTCCAGCCGCTCCAGGATCATCACCAGAGAAAAAAGAAGCATGTTGGGAACCACAATGCCCAGAGACGGGTTATTTACATGAAAGACAACGATCATCAGCCGATATACGGCCGTCTCACAGATCAGGCTGACAAGACAGATCAGTCCCGCCGCCTGCAGCCTTCTGCCCATCCCGTCCCGATATAAAAATGTAAGCGCGAAAGTCAGCGCAAGATTCAAAGTCACATTCATATACAGCGAATGGAAACACAGATACGCCCCGCTGATCAAGATAAAATAGGTGAGGTAGGCCGCCGCTATCCTCCCCCTTCCGCGCCGTGAAGGTCCGAAATACAGACGAAGGAAACGATAGATCACATAGACCCGAAACGAATTACCGGCAAGATAAAGCACCAGATCTGCGTAGAATCTGTCCGGCATGCTATTACCTCCTTCTGAGAAGTGCTTCCCTCACAGCCTTTCGGTAAGGCTGACTGATCGGCAGCGCGACCTGATTGATCAGTGTCACTTGATTATATTCGTAAGCCCTCACGTACAGGTGATGGATCAGATACGACTGATGGATCTGTATGAAATCTTCTCCTGCCAGATCCCGCGCCACCTGGGTCAGTTTCCCATAAAATAACGCTTCCGTGTCCGCCGGCTCCGACGCGGTCACCAGTCTGATCTTCCGCCCTCTGCTTTCAAAGTACATAATTTTGCTCAGAGGGATCCGGTAATGTTCCTTTCCCATGTCATATTCAAAAAAGCGTCTTCTGCGGCCGGAAAGTTCTCTGGCCTTTTCCGTCACGTCAAAGACTTTTTTCTCATCCAGAGGCTTCAGCAGAAAATGCAGGGGCCTGACCTCAAACAGTTCCATGGCATAGCCCTGCTTTGCTGAGATGTACACGATCTGTATTCCCTCGTCCTGAAGTTCCTCCCGGATCATGCGCCCCACATCAACGCCGGAAAGAAGCTTCAGCTCGATATCCAAAAAGATCAGGTCGGGGCCCGATGCCCCGGAGGATGAGATGGCCTGGTAAAGTGTTTCCCCGCTGTAAAACACATTGACTTCCAGTTCAACGCCATTCTGCGCCCCATATCTCTCCATCATCTTTTCCAATTGAACGCACACCTGCGGTTCATCGTCGCATACAGCAATATGGAACATAGCCGTACTCCTTTTCCATTTGATGCCTTAACTTCTCGCTGTTATCTAAATTATACCGTACAATTCAGATAAAATCCACTTCCCCCGTTTACTTTCAGGCCTGTCCCACGGGCGTATCTTTCTGTCGGGCGCCCATAAAAAATTACCCTCCACTGCTGTCATAGAGGGTAAGCCTTCCTGATAGCGGGATCGCCTTCCCCCGCGGCTCTAAGCCGGCGGGACGCCCTGGGATCACCGGATCAGCTAAATATTATTCAGCAGGTACACTGCAAACACGAACACCATCTGGGAAGTCTCGCAGACCATACCCATCGTATCGCCGGTGATGCCGCCCAGAACCTTTTTCAGATACCCGGTCAGGAGGGAAACGGAACCCATTCCCGCGATGACAGCGACCAGATTGATCCCTGCGGCAGCCGTGGCCGGTCCGAAGGTCTCGCCGAACAGAGACAGCCCCATGGCCGACAGAAATCCCGCGCCGTCGGCGTCGGCCGCCAGAGCTCCCGGCTTCAGAGCGCCGCTGGCCAGCACCTCGCCGCCGCAGGCCGCCACTGCGAACGGCACGGCCAGCGACACGATGATCGGCAGCAGCAGCGCGATGGCGTACTCCTTTTTTCCCACATTGTCCACCAGCAGCTTTCCCATGCCCGCCGGCCGTATATAATCGGCGTGATAGGCGGAAATAAGGGGCGCGCTTTTGCCCACGATAGGCAGCAGGATCAGCGCCTCATAGGGCAGATACTGGTACATCACCATGTAAAACACGAAAAAAAACAGCATAGCCAGCACACCGAAAGAGCCGATCCGGCTGTCCTTCATGATCTCCAGCATACGTTCCCGCTCTCTTCCGCTGAATATACCGTCGCAGGTATCGGCCAGCCCGTCCAGATGCAGCCCCCCTGTGATGAAGATATATCCTCCCAGCAGGATCATGGCTACCACCGGCGGATGGAAAAGAAAATGGAAAAAGGACAGCGCGTACAGCAGCAGCCCCATGATGATCCCTACAAACGGGATCATCGGCAGTCCCCTGACATACCGCTCCTCCGTGTATTTCACCCTCGGCACGGGCAGCCGCGTAAAAAATGACAGCATCAGAAAAAACGTCTTCATTCTTCCCTTCCCTCCGGAAATCCCCTTGCACTGGCCGGCATGCCGCCTGTCATAGACGGCTTTCGTTCTACAGCGACTCCTCACGGACCTTCTCTGCCAGAGCCTTGACCTCCAGCGGAATACCAGACACCAGAAAGTAGACCCGGTCCGCCGACGCGGCCACGGTCTGATTGGCCCGTCCGAGAATATCTCTGTAATATCGGGACGAACGCTCCGCAGGCACCAGACCCATTCCCACCTCGTTGGTCACGGCGATGAGCGTCTTGCCGTCCTCCCTGGCCATGGCCATAAGGCAGGAAAGCTCCTCCAGCATGCGCTGTTCCACAGTCTGCATCTCCGCGGTCTCACAGACGTCCCAGTCGCTGATCGTATGAAACATGATATTGTTCAGCATAAAACCCAGGCAGTCGATCAATACCGCCTGACACTGGGCGTACGCAGATTCTTCCCGCAGCTTGGCAAAGTTCCAAAAGCCCTCCCACGTACTCCACGCGGATGGGCGCTGGGCCCTGTGCTTTTTTACCCGCTCCGCCATCTCCGCGTCGCAGACCGCCGCGGTGGCCACGTAGAGCACTTTATCCCCGCCGGCCTCCTTCGCCAGTTTTTCAGCCAGCGTGCTCTTTCCGCTCCTGGCTCCCCCGGTGCACAGTATGATCTCACTCATCCGTTTCTGCCTCTTTTTCCTGGCGGATATCGATGCGGTAGGACTGGTCGTACTTAATGTCCTCAAACGTTGCCATATTTCTCATCATAGCGCAGGCCGCGCCGATAATGTTGAAGGCCAGCGTGCAGCCCGTTCCCTCGCCCAGACGCATATCCATGTCCAGCATGGGTTCAATGCCAAGTTCCCGGCAGATCAGGTCGTAAGCCGGTTCGATAGAACGGTGCGATGAGAACAGATAGTCCTTTACCAGCGGATTGATCCTGCAGGCGGCAAGAGCCGCCAGAGCGGAGATGACGCCGTCGATGACGATGGGAAGACGGTAATAGGCCGCCGCCAGAAAGCACCCGGTCAGGCCGGCAATGTCCAGCCCGCCCACCTTGGAGATCACGTCGATGGGATCCGCCGGATCCGGCCTGTTCAACTCCAAAGCCCCTGTGATCACCTCTTTTTTATGCGCCAGCCCTTCGTCTGTCAGGCCGCCGCCCTTGCCTACCGCTTTCTCCGCGGATAGACCCGTAAAGGCCATGAGCACCGCGCTGGTGGAGCTGGTATTTCCGATCCCCATCTCCCCGGTGCCCAGGATCTCATAGCCCTCTTCCTTTGCCAGTCCCACCATCTCAATGCCCACCTCGATGGCCTGAATGCATTCGCTGCGGCTCATGGCCGGGCCCTTGGCAAAATTGTCCGCGCCGTATTTGATCTTGCGGTGATACACCTTATCGTTATTGTAATCCGCGTCGATGCCGATGTCTACTACTTTTATATCCGCGTTGGCGTAGGCGGAAAGGACTCCCATGCCGCAGATCCCTTTGGTCATATTCATGCCCTGGATCAGCGTAATATCCTTGGGCGATCCGGCCACCCCTTCTTCGATGATCCCGTTATCCGCTACCATCACGATACTGCAGCGTTTTTCCACGGTATTCTTTACCTTGCCGGTGATACCGGCCATCTTTACCGCCATGCTTTCCAGCTTTCCCAGGCTGCCCAGCGGTTTGATGAGACTGTCCATGCGCTCCTGCGCCGCAGTCAGCGCCGCCCCGTCCGCCGGACGGATCCCCTCTGTGATCTCCTGCAGTGTTTTCCTTTCCATCGCCTTCTCCTTTTCCGGGAACCTTCCCGTTCCCTCATCGCCGCTTTTCAAACCGCCGCGGCCAACGCTGCGGCACAGGATGCGCCGCAGCGTTGGCCGTACCTGCCGTCTATCTGCCTCCGGCCATATAAAGCATTGCGTTGCAGATGGCCGCCGCCACGTTGCTGCCGCCCTTCCGCCCGCGGGCCACAATATAAGGTACGGGAAGCTCCAGGATCAATTCCTTTGACTCCACCACGTTCACAAAGCCCACAGGCACGCCGATGATCAGCTCCGGCCTGAGCTTGCCCTCGGAGATCAGTTCATACAATCTGACCAGCGCAGTGGGCGCGTTTCCCACCGCGAAGATGACCGGTCTGCCCGACGATGCCAGTTCCGCCCCCTTGTCCACCGCAGCCGCAGCCCTGGTGGAACCCGCGGCCTTCGCCGCGTCCTTCACTTCCTCGTCGGCGATGAAGCACTGTACCTCCGCGCCGAATACGGAGAGCGCCGGTTTGCTGATACCGGCTTTCGCCATCTGTGTATCCGTAATAATGCAGGCGCCCTTTTTCAGCGCTTCCATGCCCTTTCGCACCGCACCCTCGGAAAAGACCAGATTATCGTAATAATCAAAGTCTGCCGACGTATGAATGACCCGCTTTACCACAGGCTCGATCTCCGGGTCCAGCTTCCTGTCCCCCAGCTCCTGCCCGATGATCTCAAAGCTGCGCTTCTCAATATCTCCGGGCAGTACATTGTCCAGTTTGATCTTCATTGAATCCTCCCCATTCCCAGCTGATCGTCTCTTTCTTTCCGAATCGTACCGATGACAGCTTACAGAATTCTGACCTTATTTTTGACCTTTTTAGACCGCGTCCCGCTGTTCCATCAGACGCCCTGCTCCAGAATGCGGTATACCGCGTCCATGTCCATGTTTTTCCTCATGACCTCAGCCAGCAGATCGTACTGCGTTTCCTTGTACGCCGCCACATCCAGACCGGTCACGGCGCTCTCGTCCAGCCCCTTGCTGCGGTAAAGCGCCAACACGATAGTCCTTGCCACATCTTCTGCATCAAAGATGCCGTGTATATAAGAACCGTATAGATTCCCTCTGCACAGGCCCGCCAGCTGAGACGCCGGTTTTCCCGACAACTCCGTGACGCAGATCAGCGGCTTCGCCTCATCAGCTGCGCCGCTCTCCGACAGCAGTTCCGTCTGGCCCATGTGGATCTCATAGCCGGTGAAATCCACTCCCGCCAGTCCGGAGAACAGGCCGGGGATCTCCTGCGCAAACACGCCCCGGGCCTGTGTCCTGGTTTTCTGCGGTTCAAATACGGTGCGGGCGGGAAGCAGGCCCATGCCCCTCATCCGGCCGCCGTGTTCCACCCCGTGAGGATCGGAAAGTTCCTCTCCCATCATCTGAAAACCGCCGCAGACGCCGAAGACCGGCTTTCCCGCCGCCGCATGTTTCAGCACCGCCGCTTCCAGACCGTTCTGCCGGATATGGAGCAGGTCCTCCATGGTATTTTTCGTCCCCGGCAGTATGATCAGATCAGGGCTTCCCAGCTCGCCGGGAGTCTCCACATAGCGCAGGGTCACGCCGGGAGCGTATTCCAGAACGTTGAAGTCCGTAAAGTTGGAGATGCGCGGCAGGCGGATCACCGCACTGTCGATCAGGCCGCTCTCTCCCTTTCTGCTGAACCGTTCCGTCAGGCTGTCCTCGTCGTCGATGTCCAGATGAGCGTAAGGGATCACTCCCACCGTGGGCACGCCGATGCGTTCTTCCAGCATGGTGAGGCCCGGCTTCAGTATGTTAATATCTCCCCGGAATTTGTTGATGATCGTCCCTTTGACCATAGCCCGGTCTCTCTCCGGGAAAAGCATCATGGTGCCCACCAGCGACGCAAAGACGCCGCCCCGGTCGATATCCCCGGCAAGAAGCACGGGCGCTTTTGCCAGATGAGCCATGTACATATTCACGATATCGTTTTCCTGCAGGTTGATCTCCGCCGGACTGCCCGCACCTTCGATCACGATGATATCGTAGGCTGCGGCCAACGTCTCATAAGCCCTGTGTACGTGTTCCACGATCTCCCGTTTCTTCTCGTAGTATACGCTGGCGCTCATGGTGGCGAACACCTCTCCGTTCACGATGACCTGGGACCCCATGTCGTTAGTGGGCTTCAGAAGCACCGGATTCATGAGGACCGACGGCTCGATGCCCGCAGCCTCCGCCTGTACCACCTGCGCTCTGCCCATCTCCAGACCTTCCTTCGTGATAAACGAATTCAGCGCCATGTTCTGTGCCTTAAACGGCGCCACGCTGTAGCCGTCCTGTCTGAAAATGCGGCACAGCCCCGCCGCCAGCAGGCTCTTTCCCGCATTGGACGCGGTGCCCTGTATCATGATAGCCTTTGCCAATTCCGTCATCCTCCCATTCTCACGTCTCCATGGACGCCATCTCCGCCGCCCGGGCCCGTGGCCGCCTATCCTTCCCTGACCGCCTCCAGAGCCGCCAGCAGCCTGTCGTTTTCTTCTTCAGTCTTTACCGCGATACGGAAATATTCCTCCGAGAGCCCGCAGTAATTTCCGCAGCTTCTGACCATAATACCCTTCTCCAGCAGCCTCTCTCTGAATCCGTCGGCGCTGTAGCCCGGTCCCAGCCGGAAAAAGATATAATTCGCCCCCGGGGGATAGACGGTGAACCCCAGAGCGCGGAGCTCCTGGGTCAGTCTCTGGCGCTGGCGGAAAACCAGTTCTCTGGCCCGGCGCAGATATTCTTTCTCCCGAAGCGCCTGGACCCCCGCCAGCTGAGCAGGAAGGGACACGCTCCAGGGCTGTCCTGTCTCCCGCAGCACGTTCAGCAGCGTCTCATTCCCGCAGATCCCATAGCCAAGGCGAAGGCCCGGCATGGCGTAATTTTTCGTGAAAGCCCTCAGAATAAACAGATTGTCGTATTCCTCCACAAAGCCTTTCATGGTGTAACTTTCCCGATCCTCCACGAAATCGCAGAAGCATTCGTCCAGCACCAGCAAGATACCTGCCTCGCGGCAGCGCTTCAGGATGGCCGTCAGCAGCTCCCTTCCGATGAGCTGACCTGTAGGATTGTTGGGGTTGCAGAGAAACAGCATATCCACAGACTCGTTCAGTTCAAAGAGAATGCTCTCGTCCAGGCAAAAGCCTTTTTCTGCGGTGAGCGCATGGCGTCTGACCACGGCCCCCACGGATTCCAGACACTTTTCATATTCCGCGAAGGTAGGCGAGCAGACCAGCGCCTTATAGGGCATCTTTGCCACCACCAGCCGGAAGATCAGATCGGCGGCTCCGTTGCCGCAGACCAGCTGTTCCGCCTTTACCTCCTCGTGTTCCGCCAGAGCCGCGATCAGCTCCCGGCACAGGGGATCGGGATAGTGGGCCGTATCCGACAGTCCCTCTGCAACGGCCCGCTTCACCGATTCCGGCAGCCCCAGAGGGTTGATGTTCGCCGAGAAATCCAGCAGGTCCCCGCCCCGTCCCTTTTCTCTTTCCGTATAAATATCTCCGCCGTGAATCAGCTGAACCATAATATTGCCGCTCCTATTCCTGTCAAACACAAAATAAGGCAAAGCCACGCCGTGACATAGAGCAGTCTGCCCGCCCGCACGATGTCCTCCCGCTCCACCGGCCGAAGGGGATCGCCGATGGTCTGTTTCGGGCACAGCTTTCCAAAATAATACGCGTCTCCCGCCAGCTGGACGTCCAGCGCTCCCGCGCACACAGCCTCAGTCTGGGCGCTGTTGGGACTGGCGTGATTGAAGCGGTCCCTTCGAAAGACCCGGAATGCGTTTTTCCAGTCCATTCTCAGCAGAAACGATCCGGCGATCATGAGGAACGCGGAGACCCTGGCTGGAATAAAATTCAGCAGATCGTCCAGCCTGGCCGCTGTCCTGCCGAAATACAGATAGCAGTCGTTTTTGTAGCCGATCATGGAATCCATGGTGTTGACGGATTTGTAAAGAAAACCAAAGGGCGCGCTGAGAAATACCGGATTCACCGCTCCGAACGCTCCCGTGCCCGCCGCCAGAAAGACCGTCAGCGGGGGGACTGAGCCGTAGACGATCAGCCCCGGCATGCTTCCCTGAGACAGCGTCAGCCAAAGACTCAACGCCGCGCCCAAAGCCATGGAAAGCATCGGGGCCACCGTACCGTCGGAGGTATTCTCCGCCACCGTCTCCACCGCCGCCTTGGCCACCTGTTCCTCCGTCAGCTCTTTCGTATCCCGCCCCACGATCATGGACACCTGAAAGCGAGCTTTTTCCAAATCGCACCGCCCGTCAATATCCGACGGCGCCAGCGCGTGGTACACCTTCATGCTCTCCGTCTTCAGCCCCTTGACCGCCAGGATCTGATAGCACATCACCGTCTCCAGTCCCAGAGCCAGCAGGGGATGGATCAGAGACGCCCCCCACAGAAGCAGCGCCGGGACCAGAAAGGAAAGGCTCATAACGATGATCGCCAGCACCGTTCCCGCCGCCCGCTCTCCCCTCTGCGCGGCGGGGAAAAGCGGGCGGATCAGTGCCTCGCCTTTTTCTATGAGGGTCCCGATCAGCCGTATGGGATGGGGCAGAAAATCAGGGTCGCCAAAGATCAGATCGGCCAGAAACCCCAGCGTCACAGAGATCACTGGGCGCCTCCCGCCGCGCCTCCCGGCCTGCCCGTGTACGTCTGCTGCGCCGCCTGCTCAAGCGCATCCAGCTGATCCAGCTGATCCGCGTTCGCCCGCGCGGATCTGCGCTCCAAAAGCAGGCGGTCCACCATGCTGTCCATGGTAGCTTTCTCCGAGACCAGCACCTGCATACCGTAAGCTCCGGCCTGGGCCGCCGTCTGCTCTCCGATACAGAGGGCCTTCACCTTCGTGAGATCCGCGTTCTCATTCATCTTCACAAAGCCCCGCACCGTGGAAGCGCTGGTAAATGCCACGTAATCCACCGTTTCGTCGCAGAAGGCGAACCCGCCTCCGGGCAGGTAGATCGTATCGTACACCGGCAGATCGGTAAATTCAATAGCCGCCTCTTTCAGCGGCGCGATCACATCCTCTGTGCCGATCTTCGACCGGGGGATCAGCAGCCTGGCCCGCCGGCCCGCCGCCTGTTCCTCTTTCAGCCGTTCCGCCAGCGCCTGCCCCAGGGCCTTCCCGCTGTACACCTCCGGCATGAGATCCGTCAGGATGCCCTTTTCCTCAACCGCCTTTCGCGTCCCCTCGCCGATGACGGCAAATTTCAGGCCCCAGAGGCGGCGGACGTCCATCTGCATCTGCTTCATTTTATCGTAGAACACCTTCACGCCCGCCGGACTGGTAAAGGCGATCCAGTCGTAGTCACTGATCTGCGTCAGAGCCTGTTCCAGACCGCGGTCGTCCGTCAGGGCCTCCGTCTCGATGGTGGGCAGGACCACCACCTCCGCTCCCAGATCGGAAAGCTTGCCCGCCAGAGCCGAATTTCTGTCCTTCGGTCTGGTGACGGCGATCTTCAGACCGCCCAGCGGCCGGTCCTCCGCCCAGTGAAACTGTTCCGCCAGAGCGCACACCCGGCCTACCACGATGATGGCCGGCGTGCTGATCCCGGCGGCCGCCGCGTCCTCAGTCAGATGAGCTACGTCGGAGACCACCCTTCTCTGATGGGCCGTAGTGCCCCGTTCCAGCACCGCCGCCGGCATATCCGGCTCCATGCCCGCCGCCAAAAGTCCGGCGCAGATCTTTTTCATGGCCGTCACGCCCATGAGAAAGATAAACGTCCCGCCCACCCGGACCAGCGCTTCATAGTCGATATCCGCTTCATCGGATTTCTTCGTGTGGCCGGTTATGATATGGAAGGAAGAACAGAAATCCCTGTGCGTCACGGGAATGCCGTTATAGGCCGGGACCGATACCGCTGAGGTGACGCCGGGCACGATCTCAAAGGGAACGCCGTGTTCCACGAGCAGCTCCAGCTCCTCGCCTCCTCTGCCGAAGACAAAGGGATCGCCCCCCTTCAGGCGCACCACCTGTCTGCCCTTCTGCGCCTCCCGCAGCAGGATCCGGTTGATCTCGTGCTGGGGAATAGGGTGATGACCCGCCACTTTGCCTACGGTGATCAGCTCTGTGTCCCTGGGGATCAGCGCCATAACGCCCTGGCCCACCAGTTTGTCGTAGACCACCACGTCGGCCTTCTCCAGAAGCTCCCGGCCCCGGAGAGTGAAAAGTCCCGGGTCCCCCGGACCCCCGCCTACCAGATACACCTTGCCCTGGGCGGTCCTGTCTTTCCCAGTCCCGTTTTTCCCAGTCTTCTCTTCCGCCTTTTTATCTGCCGCCCTGTTTTCCGCTGTGCTGCACACTTGCCATACCTCCCTCCCGCAGTCCTTCGGCCAGCTTTACAGCCAGCTCTTCTCCCTGAGCCTCCGGTCCCCGGATCTCTCCGGTCCGCCAGAGACCGCTCTCTTCGTAGTAAAGTCCCCGAATGTGGATCTGCCCGTTTTCCGTCTGTGCGAAGGCCCCCACCGGCGAACTGCATCCGCCGTCCAGAAAGCGGACGAAAGCCCGTTCCGCCCTGGCCTCGATCTCCGCCTTCCTGTCGTTGATGCAGTCCAAGAAGGAGTAGTCCTCTCCCTTTCTGCCCTGTACGGCCAGAATTCCCTGCCCGGCGGCGGGGATCATCTGATCCGGCGTGAAACGCAGGCCGATCCGCTGCGACAGATCCAGTCTGGCCAGTCCGGCGCCGGCCAGGATCAGCGCGCCGTACTGGCCGTCGTCCAGCTTCGACAGCCGGGTGATCACATTTCCCCGCACGCTCTTTGTCTCCCAGCCGGGATAGAGTACGGACAGCTGCAGATTCCTGCGCATGCTGGAACTGCCAGCCGGCTTGGAAAGATCCGGTTTTTCACATCCCGCGGGAAACACCATCACGTCCGATGGATCTTCCCGCCTGGAAAACGCCAGAAGAGGCAGGTCCTCCGGCACTTCCATGGGCATATCCTTCAGACTGTGCACGGACAGGTCGATCTCTCCCTCCAGCAGAGCCCGGTCCAGTTCCTTGACGAACAGACCTTTCCCCCCCACTTTGTCCAGCGTCCTGTCCAGTATGATATCGCCCGTAGTCTTCATGGTGACCAGCTCGGTCCGGATCTCCGGATGGTATTTGCTGATCAGATCCATGACGATGCGGGACTGAATGACAGCCAGCTTGCTTTCCCGGCTGCCAATGCGTATGGTTTTCGTTTTCATATGGTCTCATCCCTTCTGACGACTGGACCGGCTGCCGCAGCCGGCGTCTCCGTCCGTCGTCCTATGTGCGGCCTGATCCCGAAGGACGGTGTCCGCCGCCCCGCCGGAGTTTTTCTGTCCCATCTGCGCCAGAACTTCCCGGACGCGCCCCGCGGCCTCCTTCGCCAGACCGTGATCCCGCCCGCAGGCCGTGACCCCTGCCACGACGCCGCCGCCGGCGGCCACCCCTGGAAAATAAAAATCACACTCCGCCCGGCAGTCCGCTGTATTTACCGGTATGCCAAGTCTGCGGCAGTCCTGCACCACCCGGCTGCTGCATTGGCGGTCGCTGACTGCGGCCAGCACAAAGACCGCTCCGGGACTCCCATCTTCGTTCAGGAGGTCCTCAGGGCCGTAGGCCTTTTTCACCAGCCGCAGCCTCCCCTCCTTCGCCGCTTCTTCCACCGCCTCCGAGACTTCCGGCGCGATGACCGTCAGCCGGCAGGAAAACTGCAGAAGCGTACGGATCCTCCGGGCGGCCACGCGTCCGGCGCCCACCACGATCACCGGCCGGTCCTTAATATTGATAAACAGCGGAAACCAGTCTTCCGGCCCGCCGTCCCTTTCGTCACTGCATTCTCGACCCCCGCCCACGGCCTCCAAGCCGCCGGGTCTTTCCGCCGGAGCGGTCCCTGTCCCTTCCGAAGGGCTCTCAAAATCCCCCGGGGCCCCAGGTACCCCGAATTTCTCCTCCAGCAGGTCCAGCACCTCTTCCAGGCTTTTCCCATCCTCCTCCGGCTTCCTGCCGATGATGACCGGACGCGCGCCCAGATCCAGCGCCGCCCGCAGCTTTTCGTCAAATCCGCCGGCCTTTCCCGTCTCCTTGGACACCAGATATCTGGCCCCCGTCTGCTTCAGCATGGCCGCGTTCATCTCGTAGGAAAAAGGTCCCTGCATGCAGATCAGCTGCCTGCCCTGAAAGCCCAGCTTTGTACAGGCTTCCACCGCCTCGGCCATGGGAAGCACTCTGGCGTACAGCCTGCGGCCGAAATCCTCCACCGCTGTGAAGGCGGCCAGCTCTTTGCTCCCTGTGGTCAACAGCACCGGCCCTTCCGTGGTGTTGAGAAAACCCGCGGCCTCTGCGGCGCTTTCCACAAAGACGATGCTGTCCGCGCCCTCTCCCCCCTGTTCCATCTGGGGATCGATCCTTTTCCCCTGGTCCCGCACCAGCCGCAGACAGCAGGTGTGCGTCTCGCGGCAGGCCTGCCGAATGCAGGCTGTCACCTGTGAGGCGTAGGGGTGGGTGGCGTCCACCGCCACATCGAACCGTTCTTCGGTCATCAGACGGCACATTTCCTCTTCTGAGAGCCTGCCTGATAAAATACGCAGCCTGCCGCTGCCGGTCTGCCGGCCTGCAGCGCTGTCTTCCAGGACCACCCGGCCGTACTCCGTGGCCACGCAGGCCGTGATCTCCATCGCCGTCTCAGCCCTTCCGGCTCCCCATCCGCCTTCGCCCCGTTCAGCCGTCTCCTCGGGCCCGGCGCCGGCTGCTCCAGCGTTTCCGGCGGCCGCGGCCCGCGTCCGCTCAAGGAGCCGCTCCGTCAGCGCCCTTCCCTCTGTGGTCCCGGCGAATATCAAAATCTTTATCATTTTAAACTCCCCGATAGCCCCTGGGGGTCACCATCTTTCCACCGATGTTTTTCGTCTGGGAATTTCCGATATAGACGGTGGTGAACATATCCACCGCCGTGTCTCTCAGCTGGGCCAGAGTCAGAACGGTTCCCGACTGGCCTTCTCTGCCGATGTTCTTCACAAATCCCGCCACCGTGTCGGGCCCCCTGTGCCTCATGACGATGTCGCAGGCTTTCTGCAGATAGTCGTGACGCTTTTTGCTGGAC
>Ga0129308_1001268_pt1 | contig 27795 bp, 25 predicted proteins | sample L827metagenome_FD_94440 | JGI IMG/M metagenome (GOLD analysis project Ga0129308, IMG submission 94440) | Ring-tailed lemur group fecal microbial communities from Wisconsin, USA - L827 metagenome | ecosystem: Host-associated > Mammals > Digestive system > Large intestine > Fecal | place: USA...
AGTTGCCGCCGGAGCCCGCCGACGAGCGTCCTGTCTACGACCGGGCGGACGTGGCGGAGCGGCTGGAAAGGAGCGGCGAGTTCCGCACCCTCACCGCCGAGGTGGAGCGGAAGCTGGGCAAAAAGCTCACCACGCCGGACGTGGGGGTGCTGCTGGGCCTCAATGACTACCTGGGCCTGCCCGCCGATGTCATTTACCTGCTGGTGTGCCACTGTGTGGAGCGGGTGCAGCGCCATTACGGCCCCGGCCGCCGCCCCGGCATGAAGCAGATTGAAAAGGAGGGCTATGCCTGGGCCCGCATGGGGCTGGACACCCAGGCGGCCGCGGCGGAGTACCTGAAAAAATACGCCCAGCGGCAGGCGGACCTGCCCCAGTACATGCGGGCCTTGCAGCTGGGGGACCGGCTGCCGGCCCCATCGGAGGAGAAATATCTCAACGCCTGGCAGGAGATGGGCTTTGGCCCGGAGGCGGTGGCCCTGGCCTACGACAAGACGGTCCTCAAGTGCCACGAGCTGAAGTGGGCCTACTGCAACGGCATTTTGAAGCGCTGGCACGAGGCGGGTCTCCACACGGTGGAGGAGATCCAGTCCCGGGACCGGCCCGCCGCCCGGCAGGAGCCCAAGCCGGCGGCCATGGACGACGCCTGGAAATACGTATAACAGCCGCGGAGGGTACATATGGCATACGACGGAAAGATCATGCGCCTGGCGCTCCAGGAATTTGAACAGGATAAAAACGCCCGGGAGGCGGAGCTGCGGGACCGGCGGGAGCGCATTTTTCAAAAGCAGCCCCGCCTGCGGCAGATCGAGGGGGAGCTGCATTCCACCATGAGCCGCATCATTTCCGGCGCCCTCCGCCGGGGCACGGACCCCCGCCCGGCCATCGCCGCCCTGCGGGACGAAAACCTCAGCCTCCAGGCGGAAAAGCGGGAGCTGCTGGAGCGCATGGGCCTGTCGGAGGACTGCCTGGAGGAAACGCCCGCCTGTTCCCTGTGCGGGGATACCGGCTACCGGGACGGCCATGTGTGCCGTTGCCTCCGGCGGTACTACGCCCGGGAGCAGAAAAAAGAGCTCTCCCGGATGCTGGACCTGGGCGGCCAGAGCTTTGACACCTTCGACCTGGACTGGTACTCCGACCATCTGCTGCCGGGACAGAGTAAGTCCGAGCGGGAGCAGATGGAGGGGAAGGTATACGAGACCTGCGTGGCCTTTGCCCACCAGTTCGGCCGCCGGCCGGAGAACCTGCTGCTGTTCGGCGCGCCGGGACTGGGCAAGACCCACCTGTCCGCCGCCATTGCCCGGGATGTCAGCGACAAGGGCTTTTCCGTGGTGTACGACACCGCCTCCCACGTGTTCGAGCGGTTTGAGACCCAGAAGTTCGGCGGCCGGGAAGACCAGGAGACCGCGGCGGACGTGGAGCGTGTTTTGAATTGCGACCTGCTGATTTTGGACGACCTGGGCACGGAGATGACCACTGCCTTTGTCCAGAGCGCCCTGTACCAGATCATCAACACCCGCCTCATGGAAAAGCGCTCCACCATCATCAGCACGAACCTGTCCCCGGAAAAGCTGGCCCAGCGGTACACGCCCCAGATCGCCTCCCGTATCGAGGGGGAGTACCAGCTGCTGGCCTTCGTGGGGGAGGACATCCGCAAACAGAAAAAACGCCGGGAGCAGTCCCGGTGAAGAGATGAAAGACAGCCAGCCCTCTCGGGCTGGCTGTCTTTTGGCAATATGGGGGTCAAACCGCCGGTTCCTCCGGGGCGATGACGATGATGGAGGGGGCCTCCTCCATGGGGACCTCCGGCTCCTCCACAGCGGGGGCGGCAGGCTCCGTGGGCGTGGCCTCCTCCGGAGCCGTGGGCGGGGTTTCAGGCACCGTGGTGCCGGAGGCGGGGACCTTGGGTTCCGCCGCCGGGGCGGTGCCCTTCACGATGACCTTGTTGCGGACCTTGTAGTCGCTGGAGGCCTCGAAAGCGGAGGAAATGAGGTTGCCGTTTTTGTCATAGACGTTGCGGTAGCTCTTGACCTTGGCGCCGCCGTAGGGGGTCACCTTCACCTGCTCCGTACCGGCGGGGAGGGTGTCATCCTCCTCGTACACGGTCTCCCAGGCCGTTTTGGACAAAACCTCGGTGGTCATTTTCACGGAGGTACCGTCCACGTTGGTACCCAGGAGCTTCACGGTCAGGTAGCCGCCTGAGTAGGAGGTGACGATTTTCACGGGGTAGTCCGTGTCGTTGGTAAACTTGTAGTCGGGGCCGCCCCAGGACACCGTGGCGTCCAGGCCCCAGTCGATGTAGGCGGGGGTGTAGCGGTGGGCGTACCGCTCCGTAATGGCCAGGTTGGACCGCAGGCAGGCCAGGTACAGCGTGGAGGAGGTCTGGCAGATGCCGCCGCCGATCTCGTCCACCGTCTCGCCCTTCACATAGGCGGGCGCCGCCTGATAGCCCCGGGCGGCGGTCCGCTGGCCCACGGTCTCATTGTAGGAGAACACGTCGCCGCAGTTGAGAACAGTGCCGTTGATGCTGGAGGCGGACAGCTTCACGTTGGAGATGCGGGCCGCCGTGCCGCTGACATGGGTGGTGGCGGTGCCCAGCACGTCCCGGAACAGGACGTCCTTCAGCTGCTCCGCCGTTACCCGGGGATGCTCGATGATGGCATCGACTTTCACGGTGCTGCCGGGCTCCGCCGCGTCCAGGGCCTTCTGGGCGGCGTCCACGTCGAACTCCGCGCCCAGCTGCTCCGGGATAATGGAATCCGTGGCGGCGTCGTAGCCGGCGTTTTTCATCTCGCCGGCGATCTCCTCGTAGACCTCCCGGGCGGTGAGCACCTGGGCGGGAACGGTGGTAAAGGAGAAGGAGACCTGATAGCCTGCCTCGCTGTAAGTGCCCACATCCATCAAAGCGGCCTCCAGGGCGTCCGCGTTCAGGGTCCGGCCGTCCCGGGCCTTGGTAAAGAGGACGGCGTCATCCGCCAGCTCCCAGGCGCCGTCCAGCGGCTCCTGGGAAAGTTCGGCGGAAAGGCGCGCCACTGTGCCACGCAGGGCCTCCCGGTCCATGTCCGGCCAGTGGGCACCGCCGCTCCAGCGGCCGGTGGCGTAGGCGATGTATGCCCAGCCCTTGCGGAAAAAGCCCATCTCCCGGTCCGCGTCCATCCAGAATTGGGCGTCTCCGGCGAATTCATTGGCCGTATAGCCCAGGTCGGCCACGGTGATGACGGCCTGGGTCCCCGTATCGGGGTCGGTGAGGGTGATCTCCTGGGCCAGCAGCGCCGTCTCCAGCTTTTTCTGGGCCTGGTCCACAGTGAGGCCCCCCACGTCGATGCCGTTGATATGGCGGTTTGGCTGGAAGGTGTCCCGGCTTGCGGCGTAAGCGCACAGGCCTATGTAGGCTGCCACCAGGACTGCCAAAATCACGCCCAGGATGACCAGCGGCAGCTTGCCGCCGGATTTCAGGCGCTTTCCGCCCTTGGTTTCCACAATGGCTTCCTTCGTTGTCTGTTCCATGAAGCCCTCCTGTTGTTACAAGTAATGGGAGACAGGCCGCACACAACCAGCCTATTCCACTGGTTTCCCATTCTAGCACACTTCTGTGGAAAAAGCATTACAATCTCGTAACAACAGCGGCATCATCAGGCGCCGGGCTGCTTCTGCTTGGGGATGCGGATGGTCAGGAGAATGGCGTCCTCCGTCTCGTCCCGCTTCGTCTGGGCGTCCACCCCCGCCTCCCGGATGAGCCGCAGCCCCCGGTCCACGCTGTTGAGGAACAGCCGCACATCCTTGAGAATAAAGGTCCGCCGCTTGGTCGGCGGGACGGACTGGATGTCCTCCAGCAGCCGGTCCACGTACTGCTCCGTCTGGGCCACGTTCAGCTGGTGGTCCGTGATGTACCGGACGGCCTCCAGCCGCTGGGATTCATCCTCCAGCCGCAGCAGGCACCGGGCGTGGCGCTCCGTCAGGCCGGCGGCGGTGATGGCCTCCCGGCAGGCGGGGGACAGCCGCAGCAGCCGCAGCTTGTTGGCCACGGCGGAGGGGGAGCGGCCCAGGGCCTGGGCGGCGGACTCCTGGGTGTCGCCGGTCTGGCGGAGATAGGCGGCGATGGCCGCCGCCTCCTCAAAGTAGTGGAGGTCCTGCCGCTGCAAATTCTCCACCAGGGCCAGCAGGGCGGAGCGCTGGTCATCCGCCGCCGTCTCCAGACAGGGCACATGGGTGAGGCCCGCCAGCTTGGCCGCCCGCAGCCGCCGCTCTCCGGCCACCAGTTCCCAGCCCGCCGCCGTCCGCCGCACCGTCAGAGGCTGGAGGATGCCGTTTTGGCGGATGGAGGCCGCCAGGTCCCGGAGGGCCGCCTCCTGGAACACCTGCCGGGGCTGCATGGGGTTGGGGCGGATGGCGTCCGTGGGGATGTCCAGCACCCGCCGTTTCGTCCTGTGGACCACAGGCCCACCTCCTCTCGTTTTCCACCATTGTACAGCGCCTTGTGGAAAAAGAGGGGAGAACGGTGTCGAAGCCGTCGGATAAATGAAAAAACGCACGCGAACTGCTTCGCGTGCGCCAGGCTGTCGAAAAATTCTTTTCGACAGCCTGAGCAAGTTTTTCAGAACTTAAAAAGTCCTGAAAAACTTAGATTTCAAACGAAAGACACCCCTCCTGGGTTTCTTTCGTAACTATCTTCCTTCCCGTTTTCCAGCAGTTCACCCTTTTCCGACAAGCTCACGCACGCGAACTGCTTCGCGTGCGCGGTCTATTTGGAGAGCTCTGCCTGTTGGCGGAACGCTTTGCCGGCTTTGGTGGCGTGGAGAATCTTCACGATGACGGCGGTGGTGGCCTGGAGGAACAGGGGAGAAAAGGCCACCGGGAACAGCACATCCCCGGGAAAATAGGCAATGGCCAGCACGCTGCCGGCGGCGATGTTGCGGATGCCGCTGTTGAGGCTCATGGTGACGGCGGTGGGAAAATCCACCTTCAAGAGCCGCGCCGCCTGATAGCCCAGGAAAAAGCCCAGCAGGCACAGGGCAAACACGGCGCAGATGAGCTTCACCAGCGTGGGGGTGATGTCCCGCAGGAAGGGGGCGCAGCCGGTGGCGTTGGCCAGCACCAGCACCAGCATGGTCAGCTTGGCGAAGGGGGCCAGCCGGGGCTTGACGGTGACAGCCACCCGGCCCCGGGTCGCCTGAAACAGCGTCATGGCCAGCAGGGCGGGGATGGCCACCATGACCATCAGGTTGCCCACCATGGACGCCGTGTCCATCTCCACCACGGACCCCAGCAGCACCCGCAGCGTCAGGGGGATGACGAAGGGGGCCAGCAGCGTGTCCAGCAACACCACGGACAGGCACATGGAGGTGTTGCCCCGGCCGATGGACACCCACAGCAGGGAGGCCACGCCGGTGGGAATGGCGTATTCCAGCACCAGCCCCGTGGTGAACAGGGGCGCCTCGGGGAACAGCAGGGACCCCGCCGCCAGGGCCATCAGGGGCATGGCCACATGGAGGATGGCGAAGATGACCACCACCGGCAGGGGGTGGCGGGCCACATCGGCCATTTCCCGGAAGCCGCCGCCCAGGCTGTTGGCGAAGGTCATGAAGGCGAACAGGGCCATGGTGTGGTCATTGATGGGGGAGAAGACATCCGGGAAGGTGATGCCCACCAGCACAAAGGCCACGATGAGGACTGCCATGTGCTTTCCCAGAAAGGCGTCCAGTTTTTCCAAAGGGTTCAAGGGAAGGACCTCGCTTTGCAGAGGATAGGCCGCTCAGCGGCAGAGGTAGGAGAACCAGCCGTCGGCGCTGTGGGTCTCCTCAATGGTGAGGCCGGCGTCCCGGAGCTTTCCGGCCACCTCCTCCGCCCGGTCGTCGATGATGCCGGAGCAGAGGAAATACCCGCCCTCCTTCAAAAGGGGCCGCACCGCCGGGGCCAGGGCAATGATGACGTCGGAGACGATGTTGGCCAGCACGATGTCATATCCGCCGCCGATGCGGGCCTTCAGAGCCTCGTCCGTCAGGATGTCCCCGGCCAGAACCGTGTAGCGGTCACGGCCGATGCCGTTCATGGCGGCGTTTTCATAGGCCACATCCAGGCACTTGTCGTCGATATCCACCGCCAGGGCACTGTCTGCCCCCAGCTTCAGCGCGGCGATGGAGAGGATGCCGCTGCCGCAGCCCAGGTCCAGCACCCGCTGCCCCGGACCGGCCAGCTTTTCCAGCGCCGTCAGGCACAGGCGGGTGGTGGCGTGGCTGCCGGTGCCGAAGGTGAGGCCCGGCTCCAAAATCAAAGGCACCCGCTGGGCGCAGGCTGCCCGGACCTGGGGGTCCTCCTGCTCCCACTGGGGGACCACCAGCAGGCGCGCGCCGATCTCCATGGGCTTATAATACTGCTTCCAGTTGTTCTCCCAGTCGGCGTCCTCCATGGTGTCCATGGTCATGAGCAGGGTGCCCAGGCCCGTTTCGGCCTTTTTCAGCTCCTCCAGCTTCAGACGGACCTCACCCATTTTGGCAAAGCCCTCGTCCCCGGCCTCCAGGTAAAAGGTGATCCGGGAGCGGCCCTGCATCCTCTGCTCCAGCTCCTCGTCCACGTAGTCCCAGTACTGGTGGTTGTTTTCCAGAAAGTCCTGAAACTCCGCCTCGTCGTCGATGACCACGTTGTCGATGCCCAACGCGGAGAGCATGGCCTCCACGGTGTCCAGTCCGGCGTGGTTGGTGTCAATGTGCAGCTCCAGCCATTTCACGTACGCTACCTCCTTGTATCCGCGGCGGCATTACCGCTTGTGGCCCACGAAAAACAGCGCCACGGTGCCGGGGCCGGCGTGGTTGCCGATGACGGGGCCCACATAATTCAAATGAATATCCTTGTTGCCGAACCGGCGGACCACCTCATCCGCCACCAGCAGGGCGTCGCCCTCGCAGTCGCCGTGGCTGATGAACACGGGACCGTGGGCGGGGTCCACGGCATTTTTCTCCATCTGGTCCACCAGGGCCAGCAAAGAGGCCTTCCGCCCCCGGGCCTTGCTGACGGGCGTCAGGTGGCCGCCGTCATCCACGTGCATGACGGGCTTGATGGAGAGCATGGTGCCAAACAGGGCGGTGGCGGCGCTGATGCGGCCGCCCCGCTTCAGGTGGTTCAGGTCGTCCACGGTGAACCAGTGGCAGATATTGCCCTTGGTGGCCTCGGCGTAGGCCCGGACCTCCCCGATGGAGCGGCCCTCCCGCTTCTGCTGGGCGCAGAGGTACAGCAAAAGCCCCTGGCCCAGGGACGCGCACAGGGAGTCCACCACGAAGATCTTGGCCTCCGGAAACTCCGAGCGGAGGTCCCCGGCGGCAATGGTGGCGGACTGGTAGGTGGTGGACAGGGCGGAGGAGAAGTTGATGCACAAAATATCCTTCCCCTGGGCCAGAATGGGCCGCATGGCGTCCTCAAACTCTCCCACGCTGACGGCGGAGGTGGTGGCGGTCTCACCGGCGCGGACGCGGGCGTAAAAATCCTCAAAGCCGATCTCCCGGCCGTCCAGCCAGTTGCGGTAGATATCCTGGCCCATGTGCAGGCTCAGCGGCAGGACTTCCAGCTCCAGGTCCTTGGCCATGGCAGCCGTCATGTCGCAGCAGCTGTCGGTCATAATGATAAAATCACGCATCTTGATGACTCCCTTCCTTGTCCTTTCTGCCTTTTTTGGGAGGCTTGCTCTCTTGCTCCAGCGATTCTTTCCGCTGCCGCAGCAGCGCCACGTACCGGCTGCTGGCGGCGCCGGCGGCGTAGCTGATGAGGGCGAAGTGGATGGCGGCGTCCGCCAGGGACTCCTCGTCCGTGTACCGCTCCATCTCCCGGGCCGTCAGGGTCAACGCCCCGTCCAGGCTGGCGCAGAAGTCGCCGTAGCCCTGGGCGATGGTGCGGCCCCCCTGAAGCTCCTCGTTTAAAAGCAGGTCCATGTCCCGGGTGCTCATCACGTGCTTGAGCACGCAGATGGCAGTGAGGTAGGCCAGATGCTCCCGGCCGTACCGCTTGCCGGCGGCCCGGGGCACCAGACCGCTTTTCGTGTAGTTGTTCACCATGGCGGCGGTGAGGCCGTCATCCTTGTCGAAGCGGATTACCTGCCGGTCCATATAGCTGAGCACCTGGTCCATATACAGGGCGAAATCCGGCAGCTGGTCCCAGGGTACGGGCCGCTGAGAGCGGAGGCTTTCCCGCAGCGCCATCAGGTCATCCATACTGGGTCACTCCTTCCCATCAGGTCTGAAATGATTTCCTCTCAAGTATAGCACCGTGATATGGTTCTGTAAACCGGATTTTCCGGGAACAGGAACTATTTTCCTTATTTTCCCACGCAAAACCGGGAGAAAATGCGGGAGACGATCTCCTCTCTGGCGGTGCGGCCCGTCAGCTCGCCCAGGGCGTCCAGGGCCTCCTCCGCGTCCGTGAGGATGGCGTCGGGGGTGAGGCCCGCGTCCAGGGCCTCCCTGGCCCGGCGGACGGCGTCCCGGGCGCGGCGGGCGGCCTCCTCCTGCCGCTGGTCCGTGAGAAGGCTGCCGGAGTCCGGCGCCTCTCCGGATGGGAACAACGCTGCCACGGCGGCCTCCAGCGCCTCCAGCCCCTCGCCGGTGACGGCGGAGAGGGAAACGGAGGCGGCGGGGGCGCCCACTTGGCCGATGACACCCACGGAGCGGGCCTTGGTGTCCCAGAGGTCGCATTTGGAGAACACGGCGATCCACCGGGGGGCCTTGGCAGCCAGGCGCAAAACCTCTAGGTCCTCTTCCGTCAGGGGGACGGACCCGTCCACCACCGCCAGCACCAGGTCGGCGGCCTCCGCGGCCTGCCGGCTGCGCTCCACGCCCAGCTGCTCCACAGTATCCTCCGTGTCCCGGATGCCGGCGGTGTCGGTCAGGCGAAGAAGAACGCCGCCGCAGAGGACGGATTCCTCCACCGTGTCCCGGGTGGTGCCGGGGATGTCGGTGACGATGGCCCGCTCGTAGCCCGCCAGGGCGTTCAGCAGGGAGGATTTGCCGGCGTTGGGACGGCCCACGATGGCGGTCCGCACGCCGGACTTCAGCACCTTGCCCCGCCGGCAGGTGTCCAGCAGCCGGTCCAAAGCGGCGGCGGAGCTGTCCAGAGCCTGGGCCACCTGCTCCGGCCGGATGTCCTCGATGTCCTCGTCGGGGTAGTCCACCACGGCGTAAAACCGGGAGGTGATATCCAGCAGGGCGTCCTGAATGGGCTCCAGCACGCGGCGCAGCCCGCCGTCCAGCTGGGCGGCGGCATTCCGGGCGGCGGAGGCGGTCTCCGCGTCAATGAGGTCGATGACGGCCTCCGCCTGGGTCAAATCCAGGCGGCCGTTCAAAAAGGCCCGCCGGGTGAATTCCCCGGCTTTCGCCTGCCGGGCACCGGCGGCGAACAGGGCGGACAACAGCTCCCGCAGCACCACGGGGGAGCCGTGGCAGTGGAACTCGGCGGAATCCTCGCCGGTGTAGCTGCGGGGCCCGGGGAAGCGGACGGCAAGGCCCTGGTCGATGACGCGGCCCTGGCTGTCCAGCATTTCGCCGAACACCATGCTCCGGGGCGTCTGTTGGGAAAAGGGCGAGCCATTGAAAGCCCGGAACACCCGGTCGCAGCAGGCGAAGCAGCCCTCGCCGGACACCCGGACGATGCCGATGGCGGTGGGGGAATGGCCGGTGGCAATGGCGGCGATGATATCCATGAACGTTCAGCTCCTTTTCGTAGGCAAGGATAGCATATTTCCGGGGAAAAGGAAAGAGGCATCCTCTTAGGATGGGGGACACCTCGATGGAGGTGGGCAGATGCGACCCATTTCTCTCGCCGAGAGAAACGGGTCGCCCCCAAAGAGAGGCCAGGGGGAAACCCTTTCGGCTGGGTTTCCCCCTGGACCCCTTTCCTAAACGACCAGAAGGAAGGGGCTGCGGCCCCTTCCTTTGGAATCCATCCCCGGGAGCGGCAGCGGGGCCAAAAGTAGGGCGTGTCGACAAGCACCTTCGGAATTTGCGCAAACGTGACAACTTGCGGCATAAGCGTGAGTGGACAGGCGCGTTGCAGCGCACTTGGATGGAACTGGGCAAGATTGCGGAAAGCTGGCTATCAGCCGTCCGCATCCCCAAACTTGCCCGGACGGGCAAGTTTGGACCAAGCGATTTCTCTTTGGACCGTGCACGGCCCGTTTCTCTTTTCAAGAAAAAGAGAAATGGGGGGTGCAAACGCTCCCTGCCAGTTGACAGTCAGCAAAAAAGGACCGGCCCTTTCGGGCCGGCCCTCCGCGTATTCAGAAAAGACAGGCGAACTTACTTGATCCGCTCGCCGGCGGCTTCCTTGGCCTTGATCTCCTTCACAGCGTCCTTGTGAGAGAGGTTCACGCGGCCCTTCTCGTCGATGTCGGTGACCTTCACCCACATCATGTCGCCGATCTTGCAGGCGTCCTCCACCTTCTCAATGCGGTGGTCGGCCAGCTTGGAGATGTGCACCAGGCCGTCCTTGCCGGGAGCCAGCTCCACGAAGGCGCCGAAGGTCATCAGGCGCACCACGCGGCCGTAGTACAGAGCGCCCACCTCAGGCACGAACACGATGTCGTCAATGCACTTCTTGGCGGCGTCGCAGGAAGCGGCGTCCACGCCGGCGATGAAGATGGAGCCATCGTCGTTGATGTCGATCTTGGCGCCGGTGTCGGCCACGATCTTCTGGATGACCTTGCCGCCGGAGCCGATGACCTCCCGGATCTTGGAGGGGTCGATGTGCATGGTCAGCATCTTGGGGGCGTACTTGGAAACTTCCTTCCGGGGCTCGGAAATGCAGGGCAGCATGATCTGGTCCAGGATCTCGCAGCGGGCATCATAGGTGATGTCCAGGGCGTTGCAGATGATCTCCATGGTCAGGCCGTCGTTCTTCAAATCCATCTGGATGGCGGTGATGCCCTTCTTGGTACCGGCCACCTTGAAGTCCATCTCGCCGTGGAAGTCCTCCACGCCCTGGATGTCGATGAAGGTGGTGAAGGAGCCGTCGTCATCCTGAATGAGGCCGCAGGAGATGCCGGCCACGGGGGCCTTGATGGGCACGCCGGCGTCCATGAGGGCCAGGGTGGAGCCGCAGATGGAGCCCTGGGAGGTGGAGCCGTTGGAGCTGACCACCTCGCTCACCACGCGGATGGCGTAGGGGAACTCCTCCACGGAGGGAATGACGGGCAGCAGGGCACGCTCCGCCAGGGCGCCGTGGCCGATTTCACGCCGGCCGGGGCTGCGGGCGGGCTTGGCCTCGCCGACAGAGTAGCCGGGGAAGTTGTAGTGGTGCATATAGCGCTTTTCGGTCTCTTCCCAGATGGTGTCCAGCTTCTGGTTGGCGGACAGGGTGTCCAGGGTGCAGGCAGACAGGACCTGGGTCTGGCCGCGGGTGAACAGGCCGGAGCCGTGGACCCGGGGCAGCACGCCTACTTCGGCGGCCAGGGGACGGATCTCGTTCTTGGCGCGGCCGTCCACGCGGTGGCCCTCCAGCAGCCAGGCCTTCACGATCTTCTTCTGGAACTTGTAGGTGATCTCCTCCAGGTACTGGTCCATATCGGGATGGGTGTCCAGATACTTCTCGTGCCACTTTTCGATCATGGCGTTCCAGCGGGCCTCCCGGACGTTCTTGTCGTCGGTGTCCATGGCGGCCTTGGCCTCGTCCATGAAGTTGGCCACGATATCGTCAAACAGCTCCTGGTCGAAGGAGGCGTGGGGATAGTCGAACTTGGGCTTGCCGATCTCCGCCACCATCTGGTTGATGAGGGCGATCTGCTTCTGGTTCTCCTCGTGGGCCTTCTGAATGGCCTCGAACATCTTGTCGTTGGGGACCTCGTTGGCGCCGGCCTCGATCATGACCACCTTCTTGCCGGTGGAGACAACGGTCACGTCCAGGTCGCTGACCTTGCGCTGCTCGCTGGTGGGGTTGAACACCAGCTCACCGTTCACCAGGCCCACTTTCAGGGCGCCCACGGGGCCGTTCCAGGGAATGTCGGAAATGGCCAGGGCGGCGGAGGTGCCGATGAGGGCGGCGATCTCGGGAGAGCAGTCATGGTCCACGCTCATGACGGTGGCCATGATGGAAACGTCGTTGCGGAAGTCATAGGGGAACAGGGGGCGGATGGGCCGGTCGATGACGCGGGCGGTCAGGATGCCCTTTTCACCGGGGCGGCCCTCCCGGCGGTTGAAGGAGCCGGGGATACGGCCCACGGCGTACATCTTCTCCTCAAAGTCCACGCTGAGGGGGAAGAAGTCGATGCCGTCCCGGGGCCGGGCGGAGGCGGTGGCGCACACCAGCACGCGGGTGTCGCCGTAGCCCACCATAACGGCGGCGTTGGCCAGCTCGGCCAGCTTGCCAACCTCCAGGGTCAGGGGGCGGCCAGCCAGCTCCATCTCATACTTGCGGTAGTTGGGGAACTGTCTTTTGGTGATGATGGTTGACATGGTTTTTCTCCTTTGCTTTGATGCTCGGGAGCGGCTCTTTTCGTATTTGAAAATATGTCCGAAAACATCGGGCACAGTTTCAAACACAAAAAGCAACGGCTCCCGGCGGAAGTAACTTAAAATACGCAGAAAAGGGTGACGGAGGTCAGCTCCGTCACCCTAGTTGCTTCTCACTTACGAATACCCAGCTTGGCGATCAGGGCGCGGTAACGCTCGATGTCCTTCTTCTGCAGGTAGTCCAGCAGGCTGCGGCGCTTACCGACCATCTTCAGCAGGCCACGGTTGGAGTGCTTGTCCTGGGGATTGTTGCGCATGTGCTCGGTCAGCACGTTGATGCGCTCGGTCAGAATGGCGATCTGGACCTCGGGAGAGCCGGTGTCCGTGGGATGGGTGCGGTTGGCGTCGATGATAGCGGTCTTCTGTTCTTTACGCAGCATGGAATGATTCCACCTTTCAAAAATATTCCCCACGGGACTGCGTTTCGGGCCGGTGAAAGTCCGCGAAACGAAGCGCCGGGGCATGGGCACGCATTGGCGTGCTTAAAAAATATAACACAGGGAAATCCGCTTGTAAAGAGGAATTTTGGCCTTTTTCCTATAAAATAAAGAAATTTTGAACCAAAATCAGGGGTTGACAAGAGTGTTATGACGTAGTATCCTAACTGTACTAGAACAGTTAGTACAGTTAAAAACAGGAGGCAACCATGGTTTTCAGTCTTTCTTTGCTGGCGCTTGCGGGCGCGTTGGTGTTCGCGGGGGCCATCTTCCTGGCTTTTTTCATGATTCGGTAAAGGAGGGAGCGGCGTGATCAGCCTGAATTACCGGGACTCCCGGCCCATTTACGAGCAGATCAAGGATGGCCTGCGGAAGCTGATCGTCACCGGCGCGCTGGGGCCGGATGAAAAGCTGCCGTCGGTGCGGGCCCTGGCGGCCCAGCTGGCCATCAATCCCAACACCATCCAGCGGGCATACAACGAGCTGGAGGGAGAGGGGTATATCTATTCCGTCCCCGGCAAGGGCAGCTTTGCCGCGGGGAACACCGGCGCCGATGCCCAGCGCCGGACCGAGCTGCTGGCCCAGGTGCGGGAGCTGGCGGCGGAGCTGCACTATCTGGGCGTCTCCCGCCAGGAGCTGGAGACGCTGATCAAGGAGGCGTATGAGTCATGATCGAAGTGAAAAACGTTGTCAAGCGCTTTGACGGCTTCACGGCCCTGGACGGCGCGTCGCTGTCCGTTCCCACCGGCAGCGTGTACGGCCTGGTGGGCCCCAACGGCGCCGGAAAATCCACCATCATCCGCCACCTGACGGGCATTTACCGCCAGGACGAGGGCAGCGTCGCCATCGGCGGGGAGGACGTGTGGGAAAACGCGGGGCTGAAGGCCAGGGTGGCCGCCATCCCCGACGACTGGTACTATTTTCTGCAATCCACCGTACGGGATATGATGCGCTTTTACAAGGGCTTTTATCCCCAGTTTTCCATGGAGCGGTATGAAAAGCTGAAGGAAGTGTTCAGCATCGACGAAAAGCGGGTCATCCGCCGCCTGTCCAAGGGTATGCAGAAGCAGGTGGCCTTCTGGCTGGCCCTCAGCTGCATGCCGGACTACCTCATCCTCGACGAGCCGGTGGACGGATTGGACCCGGTCATGCGGCGGCAGGTGTGGTCCCTGGTCATGGGGGACGTGGCGGAGCGGGGCACCACGGTGCTGGTCTCCTCCCACAACCTGCGGGAGCTGGAGGACGTGTGCGACCACGTGGGCATCATGGATAAGGGCAAGGTGCTGCTGGAGCGGTCCCTGGCCCAGCTGCAGGACAACATGGTGAAAATGCAGGTGGTGTTCCGGGACGGCCAGGAGGTACCGGCGGACCTGCCGGTGCTCCACGTGTCCCGGGTGGGCCGCATCCACACCCTCATCATGCGGATGAACGCCCAGGAGGCCGCCGCCCGGCTGGCGGTGTACGACCCCATGCTGGTGGACGCGGTGCCCCTGACGCTGGAGGAGATCTTCATTTACGAACTGGGAGGTGCGGACTATGCAGTCAAAGACATCGTTCTCTAAGTATTTCAACGCCACCCTGTTCCGCAGGAACCTGACCCGGTTCTGGCCGTTGTGGGGCATGGCGTCCTTCGCCGGGAGCCTGTTCCCCCTGGCGCTTCTGGTGCAGTTCCTCCGGGGCGAGGATTTTTACATGTGGAACAGGCCCCTGGACTTCACGGAGATGTACTACTACGCGGCGGCCTACGCGGTGCCCATCGTGTCGCTGCTGTACGCCATCCTCTGCGCCATGCTGGTGTGGAGCTACCTGTACAACAGCCGCAGCGTGGGACTGATGCACACCCTGCCCATCCGGCGGGAGGGGCTGTTTTTTACCAACTTCCTCTCCGGCATGGCCATGATGCTCATTCCCTATGTCATCGTGGGCGCACTGTGCGTTCTCGTGAGCGTGGTGGGCGGCTGCTTTGACGCCAAGGGCCTGGGCGTCACCATCCTGGCGGTGCTGGGACTGAGCTTTTTCTACTTCGCCACCGCCACGGCGGCGGCCTTCATCACCGGCAATATCTTCGCCCTGCCGGCGGTGTACTTCCTGCTGCACTTCCTGGCGGTCATGCTGGACTGGCTGGTGTGCACCTTCTCCCAGGGCTTCATCTTCGGCCTCAGCGGCGGCTATTCCGGCGTGGTGGAGTGGCTGAGCCCCACGGTGTACCTGGAAAACCACCTGCGGGTGAGCGGCACCTATGAAGAGGTGTTTCAGCGGGGAGAGCTGACCGGTGTGGGCTATTACACCGATGTCCTCACCGCTGTGGAGCTGCAGAACCTCTGGCTCATCGGCGTGTACGCCCTGGCGGGGGCGGCGCTGCTGGCCATCGCCTGGCTGCTGTACCGCCGGCGCCGCAGCGAGTCCGCCGGCGACGTGGTGGCCGTGGGCTGGATGAAGCCGGTGTTCCGCTACGGCGTCACGGGCCTTTCCGCCCTGCTGGGAGGGCTGCTCCTCTACGAGCTGTTCTGGCGGAGCTTCCAGAGCGGCCGGTATTACGAGGTGCTGCCCCTGCTGGTGTGTATGCTGGTGGCGGGGGCCATCGGCTACTACGGTGCCTCCATGCTGCTGGCCAAGTCCCTGCGGGTGTTCCGGGGCAGCTGGCGGGGCCTTGCCCTGACGGCGGCGGGCTGCGCGCTGGTGTGCGCCGTGCTGTACTTTGACGTTTTGGGCGTGGCCGATCGGGTGCCGGAGGTCAGCCGGGTGGAAAAGATGACGCTGTACACCGCCGACAACAATTATACCTTCTATCCCGATGAGGACGCGGCGCTCATGGAGCGGGTGCGCGCCGTCCACCAGGCCATCGCGGCGGACCGGAATTACATCATGGGGATCACCGGTCAGGAGGACTGGCGGAGCCAGCCCATTATTGGGGATGCGTCCTTCCATGTGACCTATTATCTTTCCAGCGGCTTGAAGGTGAACCGCTATTACTACCTGCCCATTTCCCAGCAGCGGCTGGCCCAGGCGGGGACCTACGATAACCTGCTGGATTCCCTGGTGAACAGCGACGAGATGAAGGACCGCCGCATCCACCTGAATGATGCCCGCTTTGCGCCCACCGGCGGCAGCGTGTATGTGGAGCGGCGGAACGAAGGCTACGATCTCAGCAGCCGGGAGTGCGCCGCATTGCAGGAGGCCGTGGCCCGGGACGCCGCGGCGGGTGCCTGGGGCCAGTACGCCTGGCTGGAATCGGATTGGGGCGGGGAATACGCCCTGAGCCTGGAGCTGAGCTTTACCTACATGAATGACGAGGGGGATACCAGCCGCGACTGGATCAGCATCAGCCTTCGTCCCGGCATGGACAACACCATCTCCTGCCTGAAGGAGCTGGGCTTCATCACGGAGGCGGACCTGGTGACCAACAGCCAGCTGTATCCGGAGGCTTACGATGACACCGGGGACATGGCGGAGAAGTTCGCCCAGGAGATGGAGGCTGTTGAATCCGTTGGCATCATCGGCGGCGCCGACGGCCCCACCACCGTGTATGTCACCGGCTGAGCCATGGGCGCGTACAGAAGAAAAAAGCGCCGGCGGCTGAATCCCCGGTTCGCCCTGCTGTGCCTGGCGCTGGTCCTGGGGGCCGCCGCCGTGGGTATCTGGTGGGGAAACCGGGGCCTCCCCGGGGAGGACATTGCCGTGCCGGACTACGTGGAGCAGGACTACATTCCCGTCAATGACTGGTCCCGGCCCGGCACGCCCCTGGAGGACATCAACGCCGTGGTCATCCACTACGTGGGCAACCCCGGCACCACCGCCCGGGCCAACCGCAACTACTTTGCCTCCCTTTCCTCCGGCAAGGAGGGGACCTATGCCTCCAGCCACTTCGTGGTGGGCCTGGAGGGAGAGGTGGTCCAGTGCGTGCCGTTGACGGAGGTGGCCTACGCCTCCAACGGCCGCAACGGCGACACCGTGTCCATCGAGGTGTGCCACCCGGATGAAACGGGGGAATTCTCCCCGGTCACCTACGGCCGCTGTGTGGAGCTCGCCGCCTGGCTGTGCCGGGAATTCAAGCTGGACCCGGAGACGGATGTCATCCGCCACTACGACGTGACGGGGAAGGAGTGCCCCTTGTACTACGTGGAGCACCCGGAGGCCTGGGAGCAGCTGAAAGCCGATGTGGCGGCGGAACTGGAAGAAAAAAATTAAAAATTTTTTCGCAAAGAGTGAAACAAAACGGGAAGTCAAATCGTCTTATAGACAGAAGCGCAAAGGAGTGTGCATCATGCAAGAAGGGAGCCTTCCTATGGAACCGAAGAATGCCGTTGAAAACCTGTGGCGTATTTGGGTGGATACCAACCGCCGGATCGTGTCCTTCCACGAGGAGGAAGGCTGTCAAATGCTGGAGTTCCGCAGCCATGACATGTTCCTCAGCTGCGTGGACCAGTACTCCGGAAAACAATATAGATACCAATGATAAAAAGGAACGCCCTCAAGGGCGTTCCTTTTTTTGGGGCGCAGGATAGGGGACAGCGTTATCTGTGCGGCCTAGGAGATAATCTGTGCTGACGCCGTAAAAATCAGCCAGAGCGATGAGTGCAGGGCTGGGAATATCCAGTGCGCCGCTTTCATACCGGGAGTATGTGGCCTGGGAGACATGAAGAATCCGGGCTACGGTTTGCTGATTCAGGTCCCGGTCTTCCCGAATGTCGCGCAGCCGGTAATACATAAAGCGCCTCCCTGTGGTTTTGATGTATTTATCATATGATATGCGAAAAATGCATATTGATTTTTATACGAAAATCGCATAAGATAAAAGGGCGAAAGGGGGCGTCCGGAGGTGGCGGAGCAAAAGCGGGAAACGGTTTGGCGCATGTGGGTGGACACGCAGCGGCGGGTGGTGTCCTTTCATGAGGAGCCGGGCAGCCAGCTGATGGAGTTTCGCAGCTGGGACATGTTCATTCACTGCGTGGATGAATATGCCCAAAAGCAGTACCGCTACCAGTAACGGCACAAAAAATGGCCTTTGGCGCCTTTTTCGGGGAAGAAACGGTTGACAAACAGGCAAAACGTGATATTATGAATCAGGAATTGAACAGTTTTGGCGTGGATAGGGACGAGTACGCTCCCGCCCCCTGCAAAGAGAGCCGCCGTTTGGTGTGAGGCGGAGAGGGGAAGGGCGGAAAATCACCCTGGAGCCTCCTGCTGAAAGACGACGCGAGTAAGCGTGGACGTGTGACGGGCGTTATACCGTCAGCCTGTGACAGCAGGCAGTGAGCGGTCGTGTCCGCAAGGCCACGGCAACCGAGAGTGGTACCGCAGAGTGTTTTCCGCGCTTTGTCTCTTGATGGAGGCAAGGCGCGTTTTATTTTTTACAAGGAGGCACGTTTATGAACTGTCCTGTTTGCGGAACGTCCATGGAACGCGGGTGGCTGATCTGCGGTATGCCGTGTATCTGGACGCCCAATCCATCCGGCGGCAAAGCGCTTCTGAGCGGCGGCTTCCTGGAAGGCGAGGAGGATGTCCGCCTGCCAAAGGATGAAACAGCCCGTCCCGCGGCGTGGTGCTGCCGGAAATGCCGGAAACTGATCGTGGATTTTTGAATAAGCATATCACAGAAAACTGATTTTATAGGAGCGAGAGATATGGATTACAACAAGACCATCAATCTGCCGAAGACCGACTTCCCCATGCGGGCGGGCCTGCCCAAGCGGGAGCCGGAGATGCTCAAGCGCTGGCAGGAGCAGGACGTATACAACGAGATGCTCAAGAAGAACGAGGGCAAGCCCCTGTTCAACCTCCACGACGGCCCTCCGTTCTCCAACGGCGCGCTGCACATGGGCCATGCCCTGAACAAGTCCATCAAGGACTTCATCACCCGTTCCTATGCCATGCGGGGCTATTACACCCCCTATATCCCCGGCTGGGACAACCACGGTATGCCCATTGAGTCCGCCATCATCAAGCAGAACAAGCTCAACCGCAAGGAGATGAGCGTGCCCGATTTCCGCTCCGCCTGCCACGACTTTGCCCAGCACTACATGGATGTCCAGAGCGAGGGCTTCCAGCGGATGGGCGTCCTGGGCGACTGGGAGCATCCCTACGCCACCATGAACCCCGGCTTTGAGGCCGAGGAGGTAAAGGTGTTCGGCGAGATGTACAAGAAGGGCTACATCTACAAGGGCCTCAAGCCCGTGTACTGGTGCCCCCACGACGAGACCGCCCTGGCCGAGGCCGAGATCGAGTATCAGGATGACCCCTGCACCACCGTGTATGTGAAGTTCCCCATGCACGATGACCTGGGCAAGCTCTCCGGCTATGACAAGAGCAAGCTGTTCTTCGTCATTTGGACCACCACCATCTGGACCCTGCCCGGCAACCTGGCCATCGCCCTCCATCCCGACGAGTCCTACGCCCTGGTGAAGGCCCCCAACGGCGAGGTCTATATCATGGCCGAGGCCCTGACGGAGAAGGTCATGGGCATCGGCGGCTTTGAAAGCTACGAAATCGTGGAGACCCACCCCGGCTCCTTCTTTGAGAACATGCTGGCGGACCATCCCTTCCTGCCCAAGACCTCCCGCCTGCTGCTGGCGGACTACGTCACCATGGACTCCGGTACCGGCTGCGTCCACACCGCTCCCGGCTTCGGCGCCGACGACTATCAGACCTGCAAGCGCTACGGCATGGACATGGTGGTGCCCGTGGATGACCAGGGCCGCCACACCGACTACGCCGGCAAGTACGCCGGCATGACCACCGACGAATCCAACCCCGTCATTCTGGCGGATATGAAGGAGAGCGGCGCCCTGTTCGCCCAGGAGGACATCGTCCACAGCTATCCCCACTGCTGGCGCTGCAAGGGCCCCATCATCTTCCGGGCCACCCCCCAGTGGTTCTGCTCCGTGGAGTCCTTCAAGGACGAGGCCTGTGCCGCCTGCGACGATGTGCGCTGGGTGCCCGGCTGGGGCATTGACCGCATGAAGTCCATGATCCGCGAGCGCACCGACTGGTGCATCTCCCGCCAGCGCAAGTGGGGCCTGCCCATTCCCGTGGTGTACTGCAAGGACTGCGGCAAGCCCATCTGCAACGACGAGACCATCGCCGCCATCTCCGCCCTGTTTGAGAAGGAGGGCTCCAACGCCTGGTTCGCCAAGGACGCCGCCGACATCCTGCCGGAGGGCTTCACCTGCCCCCACTGCGGCGGAAAGAGCGGTTTTGATAAGGAAGAGGACACCCTGGACGGCTGGTTCGACTCCGGCTCCACCCACTTCGCCGCCATGAAGCGGGACCAGGGCTTCTGGCCCGCCACCATGTATATGGAGGGCCTGGACCAGTACCGCGGCTGGTTCCAGTCCGCGCTGCTGACCGCCGTGGGCGCCTTCGGCCAGGGCGCGCCCTTCAAGGAGTGCGTCACCCACGGCTGGACCGTGGACGGCGAAGGCAAGGCCATGCACAAGTCCCTGGGCAACGGCATGGACCCCTATGAGATCATGGGCAAGTACGGCGCCGACCTGCTGCGCCTGTGGGCCGCCTCCGCCGACTATCATGCCGACATGCGCTGCTCCGACGCCATCTTCAAGCAGCTGAGCCAGAACTACCTGAAGTTCCGCAACACCGCCCGCTACTGCCTGGGCAACCTGGACGGCTTCGACGCCGACCGGCTGACCCCTGCCGACCAGATGGAGGAGCTGGACCGCTGGGCCATCACCCGCCTGAACGCCCTCATCGAAAAGTGCGCCCAGGCCTACGACGACTACGAGTTCAACGCCGTCACCCACGCGGTCAACGACTTCTGCGTGGTGGAGATGTCCAACTTCTACCTGGACATCATCAAGGACCGCCTGTACTGCGAGGACAAGGACGGCGCCCTGCGCCGCAGCGCCCAGACCGCCCTGTTCCTCATTCTGGATACCATGACCAAGATCATGGCCCCCATCCTGTGCTTCACCGGCGACGAGATCTGGCAGGCCATGCCCCACCGCGCTGATGACGACGGCCGCAATGTGGTGTTCAACGAGATGAACAAGCCCTTCACCGACTACGCTCTGGATGCTGACGCCATGGCTAAGTGGGACAAGATCATCGCCGTCCGCACCGCTGTCAACGGCGTGCTGGAGACCGCCCGTGCCGAGAAGAAGATCGGCAAGGCCCTGGAGGCCCGGGTGGAGCTGACCGTCCCCGCCGAGGATGCCTTCCTGGCGGAGATGGATGCCGCGGCTTTGGCGGACCTGCTCATCGTCTCCCAGGTGAACGTCACCGTGGGCGGCCAGCTGGCCGCCTCCGCGGAGAATGCCGAGGGCACCAAGTGCCCCCGCTGCTGGAAGCACTCCACCCAGGCCGACGAAAACGGCCTGTGCCCCCGTTGTGCTGCCGTGGTGGCAAAGCTGCCTGAGTTCTGATCCAAATACGCAAAATGTCCCCGGCCATTTGGCCGGGGACATTTTTTATTGGTAAAGCCGGGAAAGGACCCGCCCGCGGTCCGCGCTTCGCAGCAGGAGGATGTTGTCCTCCCGCCCCATGCGGCGGCAGATGTCCACCACGCACATGCCGAAGGTGTAGCGGCCCTTCAGGTCCACCTCGCAGTGGAAGGGCTCGGCGGTAAAGGCTTCCGGGTCCAGCAAATACACCGCGGCGGCCACATCCTGCAGGGGCAGGCCCAGGGTGCGCCGGCCGATGGGCTGGTTTTCGTTGGCCTCGCACCAGCGCTTTTTCAGCAGACGGTTCAGCTGGTGGAGCACCGGGTCCGTAAGGCCGATGCCCGCGTCCACCTCCGCCTGGCTGGCCTGGAGGGCGTGGCCCATGTCCACAGGGCACATGACAAAGGGCAGCCCAGCCTCCAACACAAAGGCGGCGGCCTCCGGGTCCAGCAGGGTCTGGAGGTCCCGCACCACGCCGTTGACCGCGTGGCGCTGGGTGCCGCCCCGCCAGACGAGCTGGCCGATGCGGCCTTTCACGTCCGGGTGGCGCTCCAGCAAGGCGGCGATGTTAGTCAGGGGCCCGGCGCACAGCAGTGTCACCGGCTGAGGAGCGGCGCGAAGGGTCTCATACAAAAACTCCGCCGCCGGCAAGGGGGAGAGGTCCGCCTTTGCCGCCGGGTCCAGCTGCATCCCATTGATGGCGCCGCCCAGGGGCATGGGCCGGGGCGGCAGCACCCAGGTCCGCCGCCAGGGGCGGTCGGCTCCCAGGGCCACGGGGCAGGAAAGGCCGCACAGGTCCATGAGCTCCGCCGTGTTTTGGGCGGCGGTGGCCAGGTCCGTTTCCCCGAAGGTGACGGTGACGCCCAGAATGTCCAGCTCCGGCGCCCGGGCCGCCAGGAGAAAGCCGGCGGCAAAGTCCTCCGTCAGGTTCATGTCCAGCAAAACAGGGCGCATCAGGCCTCGCCTCCTTCCTCATAGCGGCGGATAGTGTCCAGGAAAAACCGGGCGAAGGGCCGGCGGTGGATGCCGTCCACCAGGTAGAGGTTCTTTTCCGCCTGGGGGACTCCCAGGGTGTTTTCGTAGTCGATGACCGTCATGGCCAGGCACAGGTCGCTCTGGGTCTCCACCCGGGCCCAGTAGCGGCCGTAGGTGAAAAATTCCGGGTGCACCAGAAAGGCCAGGGCGCAGGGGTCGTGGAGGCTCTGGCCGGTGACGCCGTTCCGGGTCTGCTCCCCCAGGGAGGAGCAGGTTTTGTAATAGGCGTCCATGATGGCGCTGACGGTCCTGCCCACCGGGGAGCGGAACCGCCGCAGCTCCTCCATTTCCTCCAGGGTCACCATGGCCAGGGCGGTCAGGTCGCCGGGGCACATGTAGAAGGGGATGCCGGAGTCCAGCAGCACGGCGGCGCCCTCCGGATCATAGAAAATGTTGACGCTGGACATGACCGTGGGCAGCCCCGCCCGGACCAGTCCGCCCATGTTCACGAAGCAGCGGATCTTCTCCCGGTCCTCCGGGTATTTCAGCAGCAGGCGGGCGGCGTTGGTGTGGGCCCCCAGGCAGAGGATGGTCACCGGCTGGTCCGATTCCAACAGCACCTGGTGCATCAGGTCCGGGGCACTTTTGTCCGACAGGGCCGCCGTGGCGTCCGGGAAGGGGAAGGTCACGCCCCCCAGGCCGCCGGGACCGTGGACGAAGTGGCCATCGGTGCCGTAGGAGGGGGTGGGCCGCACCAGGGGCCTATCGGCGCCGGCGCCCACGGGGATGTCCTCCCGGCCGCAGAGCTTCAGCATATTCAGGGTGTTGCGGAGGGTGTTGGGCAGGTCGTTGTTGCCGAAGCACACCGTCACCGCCCGGACATCCAGCTCCGGCAGGGCACAGGCCATGGCCAGCACCATGGCGTCATCCAGGCCGGTGTCCACGTCGATGATGACAGGCAAGCGGTACATGGCGGCCTCTCAGTCCAAGGGTACGCGGATGACGGCGTCCAGGGCGATGGAGATCTCGTCCTCCACAGCCTGGGCCACGTTGCCGCCGTCGGCAGTCTGGTTGTAGCCGTCCACGCCAACCAGCTCAAAGGCGGGGGCGTCCGCGGCGATGATGGCGCCGGCCTTCACTCCGTGGAGGGAGGCCACCACCAGAAGGGAGGCCACCTCGTTTTCCATGGCCTTCACACCGGCCTTGGCGTACAGCTTCACCGTGGACTCCAGGAAGCTGGGATAAAACAGGGCCTGGGTCAGCACGATGCCCTTGTGGACGGGGATGTTTTGCTGCCGGGCGGCATCCAGCAGGGCGGCGACCACCTCGCCGTCGGCCACCGCCGGATAGGACAGGGGGATCATTTTCTCCGTGACGCCCTCCTCCCGGCAGGCGGCGGTGGCCACCACGATGCTGCCGGCAGTGACATCCGGCTGCATGCCACCGCAGGTGCCGGTGCGGATGATGACCTTGGCGCCGGCCCGCCACAGGCTCTCAAAGGCGATGGCGGCGCCGCCGCAGCCCACGCCGTGGGACACCACGGCCACGCTGACGCCCTTGTACTCGCCCACATAGGTCCAGTACTCCCGGTTCTGGGCCAGACACCGGGGATTTTCCAGCCGCTGGGAGATGCGCTGGGCACGCTGGGGGTCACCGCACACCAGCACCCGGGGCGGGATGTCCCCCTCGGCCACATGGATGCAGGGCAGCAGATTCTTTTCAGACATAGTGGTTCCTCCTTTTCAGAACAGCGGATATGGGACCGGCCCGCGTCAGCGGGCCGGTTTTTGTGTTTACTTTTTCAGCTTGGCGGAACTGCTTCGCTTGCTGAAAATGACCAGTGCCACAATGGTGGCGATGTAGGGAAGCGTGTTGGTCAGCTGGGCCTTCACCACGTTCTGGATGGCCAGGCCGATGCCCTGGCACAGGCCGAAGAACAGGCTGGAGGCGATGACCAGCAGGGGGTGGGCCATGCCCAGGGAGGAGGCCGCCATGGCGATGAAGCCGCGGCCGGAGGTCATGTTCTCCGTGAACATGGTCACCTGGCCCATGCTCAGCACCACGCCGCCCAGGCCGCACAACGCGCCGGAGAGGATGACCATGGCCATCTGGATGCGGGTGGCCTTGGTGCCAAGGCTCTCCGCCGCGGATTTGTTGATGCCCACGGACAGTGTGCGGAAGCCCGCCACCGTCTTAAAGAGGTAGATGAACAGCACGATGGCGATGATGTAGGACAGGTAATCGATGATGGTGAGGTTTTCCAGGACGCGGCCCAGGAAAGGGATGTCCTTGATGATGGGCAGGTTGATCTTGCTGAGGGACACCAAGCGGTTGTCCACCAGCTTGCCCCGCAGGTCGAAGATCAGGTACAGCAGGAAGGTGGTGATGGCGCCAACCAACAGGTTCAGCGCGGTACCGACCACCATGTCGGCCGCCTTGTACTTCACCTGCAGGATGGCCACCACGGCGCCTACCACGGCGCCGGAGAGGACGCCGGCCAGCACGGACAGCAGTACGCTGGAGGTAAAGTAGTTCACGGCGATGGAAGTGAAGCAGGCGATGAGCATCTGGGCTTCCAGCGCCACGTTGAACACGCCCACGCGGCTGCACATGGCGCAGCCCAGAGCGGCCAGCAGGATGGGGGTGGTGGAGCGAAGGGTGGAGTTGATCACAGAGGCGATATACGCGCTGTTCATGCCTGCTTACCTCCTTCCTTAACGGCCTTGGGCTTTTTGGTAAAGCGGATGACGACCTTCACGGATACGAACAGGGTGATGCAGCACTGGATGATGGTGGCGATCTCCAGGGGGATGCCCAAAGAGCGCTGGATGGCGCTGCCGCCGATTTGCAGTCCGGAGAGGAAGATGGACACGAAGAACATGCCCACGGGGTCCAGTCCGGCGATGAGGGCGGCCTGAAGGCCCGTCCAGGCGTAGCTGGTGGAGGAGAGCATACCGTCGGCGTAGCGGTATTTCAGGCCGAAGACCTCGGCGGAGCCCGCCATGGAGGCGATGGCGCCGGCCAGGGCCATGGTGATGAGCATGACCTTCACCTGCTTCGTGCCGCCGTAGCGGGCGAAGGAGGGGTTGAAGCCGCCCATCTTGGACTCATAGCCGAACACGGTCTTGCGGGTGATGAACACCATGAACAACACCACCAGAATGGCCACGATGAAGCCGGCGTTGAAGGTGGAGGTGGAGGACAGGCGGGGCAGCCGCATTCCCGCGGCGATTTCCGGGGTCTGGAGGGCCAGGCCGTCGCCGGAGGTATCCTTCAGGGGGTAGGTGACGAAATAGCTGGTGATGTAGTTGGCCACGTAGTTGAGCATCAGGGTGGTGATGACCATGCTGACGTTGAATTTCCACACCAGAACGGAGGGCAGCAGGGCGTACAGGGCGCCGGCGGCCATGCCGGCCAGCCACGCGATGATGGCCACCAAAACCGGAGGACCGGGCAGGAACAGGGCCACCACGGTGGCCACCAGCGTGCCGGTGACCATCTGGCCCTCCACGCCCAGGTTGATGTAGCCGGCCCGCCAGCTCATGCCGGTGGCCATGGCGCAGATGATGATGGGGGTGGCGCGGGTCAGGGTGGAAAAGAGGTAATAAGGCTTGAAGAAGGACTTTTCAAACATTTCCTTATAGACCTCGATGGGGTTGTGGCCGCAGGCCAGAATGACGGCGGCGCCCACCAGCAGGCCGAAAACCGTGGCCACCAGCGGCTGGCGCAGGGCCTGCCAGCCCCGCAGGACAACGGCCTTCCACACCGCGTCCCGGGTCTCATTCGTTTTCATGGAGCGTACCTCCCATCATCAGGATGCCGAGGGCTTCCTCCGTGGCGTCCGCCTTGCGGAACTCACCGGCGGCGCGGCCCTCGTAAATGACGTAAATGCGGTCGGACAGGGACATGATCTCCGTCAGCTCCGAGGAGATCAGCAGCACAGCATCGCCCTTTTCCCGCTTTTGCAGCAGCTTGTTGTGGATGAACTCGATGGCGCCGATGTCCACGCCGCGGGTAGGCTCCGCCGCGATAAGCAGGGGAGAATTCTGTTCCATTTCCCGGGCAACGATGAGCTTTTGGATGTTGCCGCCGGAAAGTTCACCGGCTTTCTGGGACTGGCCGCTGTTGCGGACGTCGTAATCATCCAGCAGCTTCTGGGTGAAGGCCTTGGCGCCCTTGCTGTTCAACAGGCCGTGCCTGGACAGCTCCGGCTTGTACTGATGGGCCATGATGGAGGTCTCCGTCAGCGTGGCCTCGGCGGCGCAGCCCCAGAGGTAGCGGTCCTCGGGGATGCAGGCGCAGCCGGCGTTCCGGATGTCACCCACGCTGCGGCCCGCCATGTTCTCGCCCTTCAGCACGATTTCGCCGGAGGTGGGGGGCAGCAGGCCCGTCAGGCACTGGATCAGCTCCGATTGGCCGTTGCCGGACACGCCGGCGATGCCCACGATCTCACCGGCGTCCACATGGATGCTGAAGTGGTCCAGAATGTTTTTCTCGTCGGGGCCGGCCAGCACCAGGTCCCGCACATCCAGCACGGTGCCGGTGGTCTCCTGGGGAGGCACTTCCCGCTCCACGATGTGGCGGCCCACCATGAGGAAGGACATCTCCTCGATGGAGGTCTCGCTCTTGGGCATCTCCTGGATGTACTTGCCCAGCCGCATGACCATGACCCGGTCCGCCACGGCCATGACCTCGTGGAGCTTGTGGGTGATGATGATGATGCTCTTGCCCATTTGGGCCAGCTTGCGCATGGTGGCCAGCAGCTCATTGACCTCCTGGGGGGTCAGCACGGCGGAGGGCTCGTCAAAGATGATGATGTCCGCGTCCTGGTACAGGACCTTCAGAATCTCCACCCGCTGCTGCAGGCCCACGGGGCAGTTCTTCACCAGCCGCCGGGGGTCAATGTGGAGGCCGTACTTGTCGCACAGCTCCTCCGTGATGCGGATGGCGGCGTTCCGGTCGAAAAAGAGGCCGTTTTTCCGGGGCTCCCGGCCGTAGACGATGTTCTCCGCCACGGTGCAGGGCTCCAGCAGCATGAAGTGCTGCTGGACCATGCCGATCTTCTTGGCGATGGCGTCATGGGGGGAGCGGAAGTGCTGCAGCTCGCCGTTGAGGTAGATCTCACCGGAGGTGGGCTGTTCCAGTCCGTAGAGGATCTTCATGAGGGTGGATTTGCCGGCACCGTTCTCTCCCACTACCGCCAGGATCTCACCCTTGTCCAGGGTGAGGTGCACGTCGTCGTTGGCGTAGAGGGAGCCGTATACCTTGGTGATGTGTTTCATTTCCAGCAGCAAGGGAATACACCTGTCCTTTCCTTGATATGGTCTGTACCGTCTCCCCGGCGGCAGGAGCTCTGCCGTCCGGGAGGCGGGACACCTTTAAGGCAACACCGCACAAATGCATCGGCGGCGCTTTGCGGAAATTTTGCGCCATCCATGCGTTGCAATTTTTTGAAATACGCCCAGTATTCCTGCAAAATTGCGCCTTTGTCTGACGCAAAATTTG
>Ga0129308_1001269_pt1 | contig 27789 bp, 21 predicted proteins | sample L827metagenome_FD_94440 | JGI IMG/M metagenome (GOLD analysis project Ga0129308, IMG submission 94440) | Ring-tailed lemur group fecal microbial communities from Wisconsin, USA - L827 metagenome | ecosystem: Host-associated > Mammals > Digestive system > Large intestine > Fecal | place: USA...
AGCGCCGTCTTGTGTAAATATTCTCTGATATAACTTCAAGAGCCTTATAATTAAGACTCTTGAAATTGTATTCAGATGGTGGAAGCGGGTGGATTCGGACCACCGAAGCGAAACGCAACAGATATTACATCGCCGTTCTTCGACTCAATCGGTATCACGGCAATGTTTTTGGTATTCATATTATCGCGCCCGTCTCCGATTTGACCTCCTGCATAGTTGTTGTCTATGTAGATCTCATTTTTCAGCAGTGCAGCTGAAATCGGAGAATTTTCGGGAATGTCGGCATACACCCGTTCGCCGTATTTATTAACGGTAAATATCTTATCATCGAATGTGTCAACGCTGTATACGTCGCAGCTCTCCGCGTTCATTTCATTTCTTCCAAGGTCTGACATTATTCCGAGCGTTTCTTCAATCGACTTTGCCGCGTATATCTGATTGATATGCGCGGTGAACATCTCCTGCTGCTGAGTCACATCGCGGAGCTGTGCCGTAGTCTCGTCTACTTTTTTCTCAAGCGCGTTGATTTTTCCAAGCAGCTGAGAAACAAGCTCATTGTTAGAGCCGAGCTGCTCCGAAAGTTTTTGAAGTAATTCTTCATTTGTCATTGCTTTATTCCTCCAATAAATCAAGCCCCATGTTCCTCATGGGGCTTTTCCGTTATATATGCAGCTTATTTTTGCGTTCTTCTCGCATTGTTTTTTCTTCCGAACCTATCTGTTCTTCTTCGCCAATTGATTCACTGTCGGGCGTGTCAGCATTAAGAACTACGTTAAGTTCCTCAAGCCGAGCAGAATTGCGCCTCAGCTCCTTGGCATGAGGAAAAGGCTTTGTAATAGCTTCCTCCGCTTCTTCAAGATTTCGCTTTGTTTCCTCTATTCTGCTTTCATAGAGCTTTACGCGTTTTTCAATGCTGCTTTTGAAAACATTCTCAATGCGCATCACATTCCCAATATCGGAGGCAAGTTCTGTTTCCGTCGTATAATTCAGCTTTCCTTTCAAGACTAGCTTTACAGAATTGGCAGAAAAAGAACTTTGCTCAGCCGTTAACTTGAATCCGCAATAGCTGCCCACCTCAAGCGACATATCACCCTTGCCGTTATAAATCTTCTCTATGAACGGTCTTAACGCTGTGCCTGCTTCTTTTCGGTCGTCATAAAAAACTCCGTCAATTTCAATTCCCGGGAACTTATCTGTCAGAGTAGTTTTATTTCTTGTTTCCAAGTCCTCTTTCGCATTCAAAAGAATCTTCTCATCAACAGCCAAATCACTTTTATACCCCGGGATCGTTTCGTCTTGAATCTTATAGATTTGCTTGTAGTGTTCAGACTCAAGAGTCCGCAATCTGGCAACTTCGCCGTCAAGCTCAATCTTCTCTTTTATGCGAGGGTCACCGGAAGCTATAGCCTGCATTTCGGAATAATTAAGCACCATATCATCTACGTCGGAGCAGGTGCGTGCAGGCGCTTTATCCGTCATGACTTGAGAGATAAACTTCTGCTTTGTAGTGATAATGTTGAGCATATAGGCGTCAAAAGTCTTTTCGGTAACATAATGATATACGCCGACCTCTTTAAACTCATTGCCCTGACGCAATATTCGACCGTTACGCTGCTCGAGATCCGAGGGTTTCCACGGAATGTCAAGGTGATGAAGCGCCGCCAACTTTTTCTGAATATTTGCTCCGGTTCCCATTTTTGACGTCGAGGCAATTACAATACGTTTTGTACCGGAACGAAGCTGCGCGTACATCTCATTTCGCTCAGCTTGATTTTTCGCATCTCCCGCAAAACATATTTCCGTTTCAGGTATCCCCCGTCTTATAAATTCCTGTTTCAGATAATCATAAACGCTCCATTTCCCTGCTTTTTCATCACCGTTTACCGCAATATCGCAGAAAACGACTTGAACACCTTTTTGCTCAGATGTGTTTTCATATATGCGCATAACGTTTTCTATGCACATATTAACCTTTCCGTTGGGATTTTCGGGTGCTGTAGGGTTTATTGCCCTTGCATCAAGCCCCAGCAGCCGCGCTTCATGCGTTATCTTAAGCATATTATCGACCGTAGAGTCTACCGCGCCGCTATGGACACGCTCGCTTCGCTCCGCAAGCTCCTGTATGTACGCCGTCTGAAATTCATCAGGCTTTGCAACGATTGTTATAGGCTTTCCGCCAATCATATCAGGTACAGGCAGCTTTAAATTCTCAGCGGTCTTTATATCCGCAAATTCCTTGTACATCCGCATTAGCTCCGGCAAATTATTGAATTTTGCAAAGCGCCGTTTCGTTCTGTAGCCGTCTCCCGCAGGCTTTAGTTCGAGCTGGGATACCACCTCGCCGAAATTGCTCGCCCAATCGTCAAACGTCTGCAGTCCTGCTTTTGCAAGCAAGTCAGGACGAAGATAACGCTGCATTGTGTAAAACTCAGACATTGAGTTTGAGACTGGCGTGCCGGTTGCAAAAAGTATGCCGCTGTAATCTGTCTTTTCATTCATATATCGGCACTTCATCAGAATATCCTCTGATTTTTGTGCGGGACGTGACGAAACTCCCGATACATTATTCATCTTCGTAACCACAAGTCCGTTCTTATAAGCGTGAGCTTCATCAACGACAAGATAATCAAATCCCAACTGCTCAAAATTGATAGCCGTATCCTTTGTTTTGCCGCCGTCCATAAGCTGCGTAATTTTCTTCTCCAGCTTTTTGCGTTCACCCTCGAGATCCTTTACGGAAAAATTTGAACGGCTGCTCGAGCGCAGCTCCGAAAGTTGGTCAATAATTTCATTAAGTTCCTCCCTCAGAAAATTAAGTCTATATTCCTGCGACATGGGGATTTTTTCAAACTGTTCATAAGACATTATAACGGCGTCGTAATTACCGGTCAGACAACGTCCCATAAACCGCTGTCTGTTATCTTTGCTGAAATCCTTTTCGCTTGCTGTAAGCAGATGTGCGTTTGGATACAGCCGCTGCCACTCCAATGCTGTCTGTCCGACAAGGTGCTTCGGAACAACCACGCAAGCCTTTGTAATTGTTCCAAGACGTTTCTTCTCCATTGTTGCAGCAGCCATTTCAAATGATTTTCCCGCGCCTACGACATGAGCAAGAAGAGTATTTCCGCCAAGTTTCGCGCGTGCAACTGCGTTCTTCTGGTGTTCGCGCAGCTGTATATCAGGACTCATACCGGGAAACGTCTGCCGCGAACCGTCATACTGCCTACCGACAATGCTGTTAAACAACCTGTTGTAACGTTCAACATATTTTTCTCTGCGTTCAGGCGTGGCAAAAAGCCACTTCTGAAAACCCTCAGACATCTGCCGCGCTTTTTCCGCTGCCAGTTGCGTCTGTTTCGGATTTATAACATATCGTTCAACACCGTCTGTTTCCTTGCGGTCTCTCACAACTATTTCACGTTTGTTCAATAAGTTTTCGAGGATCTCAAGGCTATTCATTCGGCTTGTCCCGTATGTTGACACAGCAGACATTGAATGCTTACAGTTCGACTTGTTTTCAATTTTGTATTCACCGCTTCGGGTACGATGAATCGAGCATGAGCATGATATAAAGCTTGGCAGCTTTGAATATTCCGCTATAAACTCTCCGTAATCCTGAGTATCGACCCAGTTAACGCCGATCGAAACATTTATTGAAGCCGCTTCAATGGTTTGCGGCATTACGTTTTCCAAAGCGGCTCTGTTGCCCTCGATTCGTTTTAAAATTTCAGACTCTGCGCTATATCTCAGTTCCGCCCAGTTCATCATATCGAGCTTTTCGCGAACATTGCCTGATAAATATTCGGACGCTTCTTCATAAGCGTCGTACACGTTGCCGTATTTGCTTATTTTTTCGGGATTGAGATAAATCAGTCCGGCGCTGCTCAGCTGCTCCACAACATTCTCTGCTGACAAGTCCGTAAGTTCAGCAATATACGGAATATCCAAGCCTCCTTTGACATCCATGCTTATATACAACGCTTCCGCAGGATTATCCGCATGGTTTACATCAACACTTCGGCGTATTGTGCGCTGGTCAAAGATTTCCGCCTTAGTCACCTGTTTTGTAACCGCGTCTACTTTTTCAAGAGATACCAAAAGATTTATATCATCGTCCTGCGCAAACACTTTCACATTTGCCTTGTCGCTTATATACCCGTTTTTCTCAACGAATTTATCATACGCCTTTGTAAGATTACTCTGAAGCTCTTTAAGTTCTGCGTCATCACAATCGGATACCTGTGCGTTTATCAGTTTACGCAGCTCTGCTCGAACCTCACACAATCCCTTTATTCTTGCCTTATCCCGTTCCGTAACGGAAATCTCAAGCATTTTTTCATTCTCCCGGAAGTAAATCTTATCTTCAACTATCGTATGAGTAAAGTTGCGAACGTCAGCGGTCGCGGGAATTTCACCATTCTGGCGCTTCTCCTGCATTTCTGCTTTTTTGACTGCAAATTGAGCCTGCAAATTTTTCACAGCTTCGTGAAGTTGAGTTTTCAAATCAGCATTTTCATTAGGAACACACGCCGTCGTCATTCCAAAACGCGAAGATATGGTTTTCATTTGCCCCAAAATCATTTCAGGGTGTTCGTCATAATACTGATTAAGAACTATTCCGTCATCATTGCGAACCGTATAAATCCAATTCGGCTTTTCTACCGTCGGCTTAGTTCTCTTTTGAAGAAAAATAATATCAGTCGTGGCATTTGTTCCGGCATTTTCCTTAAACGCAGTGTTGGGCAAGCGAATTGCCCCTATTAGTTCCGCGCGTTCCGAAATATATTCCCGAACCGCTGTAGACTGCTTATCCATAGTTCCCTTTGAAGTTATGAACGCCGCAATTCCTCCGGGCGCAAGTTTATCGAGGGTTTTGGCAAAAAAATAATCGTGAATTAAAAATCCACGAGAATTATAGCGTTTATCATTTACTCCAAAATCTCCAAACGGCACATTTCCGATTGCAACATCAAAATAGCCGTCTTCAAAATTCTTTCGTTCAAAGCCTGTTATAGATATGTCCGCACTTGGATACAGCAGTTTCGCAATACGTCCTGAAACATCGTCAAGTTCAACCCCGTACAGGCTTGAACTATTCTTTATTCCTTCAGGCATTCTGCCGAAGAAATTGCCTATTCCCATAGACGGCTCCAGAATATTTCCTCCGGTAAATCCGAATCGCTGCAGCGCACTGTACATTTCATCAATTATAATCGGAGAAGTATAAAAAGCGCTCAAAGTCGAGGCTTTGGCGCTTTCGTATTCTTCGGTTGTAAGCAGCTGCTTTAATTCTGCATATTCTGATGACCAATCCGATTTGGTATCATCAAATGCGTTCGCCAAACCGCCCCACCCCACATATCCGGAAAGTACAGTCTGTTCAGTGTGCGTCGCTGCTCTGCCCTCTCTTTCGCATCTTTTCAGAACTTTCAGCGCGGCGATATTTGCCGTATACTTTTCTTTCGGTCCGCCAATTCCGATATTTTCATCAGCTATGGCAAAATCCTGCGTCTCAAATTTATAAGAGGCAGGAGTTATTTCCCCTGCCTCTCTTTTTATGACCTCACCTGAAGAACCAATTCCCTCATTATTATGCTGAGATTCTCCTGCTGCATTGTCTTGATATACTCCGCTTTCTCCCAATACGTTTCCGGCATCGGGTTCTGCTTCTTGTAATTTGCTTCCAGCGTCTCCCTCATTTCCTCTGCTTCCTTGTCTATCAATCGAGGGATTATCAACCATCTCAAACTGAGTTCCAATCCCAGCCGACGCCCTGGATAATTCTCCGTCATGAATTCCTGCCACTTCTTTCCGAAGTACCCTATCGGCTGTTGGAGAAGTTGTTCTTCCTCCTCGTTGTCCGCCAATTTCAGCTGAGGCAGATACGTCCACGTTCTGAGGTCGAGCTTGTAATCCATCTGATACGCCTCTTTCCCCGAACCCAGCGTTTCCGTCGTGATTTCGGGATACCACTTCCCGTCCTTCTCGCACAGATACATTGTTACTCCGTTCTCGATTTTCGTTTTGATTTCGCTCATTTTCGTCACTCCTTTGTAATTCCTGCTGTTTTTGAATTTGTTCAATTTTATTTGCTATGCTTAAAATTGCATTTTTGGCAGCCGCGCCCACACCGTCTGCAAGGCAAAGAAATTCATCTGAATTTTTGCACATATCTATAGCATACATATCGGGACGGTACTCAGATTGCCCCTTATACTTAAAACGGCTTTCAAAAGTGCAGCGCTCTATAACCTCGCTCAAAATCATACTTTTGTAGGACTTTTCAAAGCTGAGTTTATCTCGAATCGGAATATCAAGATTCGCTTCAATACGCGGCAGAATTTTATTAGCCGAGTTCTCAACGATCATATCCAAACACTGGGAAACCGTTTTTGCCTCAGTCCCCATATCCCGATTAAGCTGCTTCACAAGCTCCTCTTTGTTCTCCTTGGTAATGCTCCACAGCTTTATCTCCTTGCCGTCGGTCTGGGTATCCGCAAAATATGTTTGAAGCTGCTGGTCGGGCGTTACTATGGCTGAGCCTTTTTCTCCTCTAAGCACATAGCGTCCGTTGTTTATCCAACCATCATAAGTGGCAAATAGCTTTGCGTCGGGATTAGCAAGATATAACTGCATTGCGCTTGATGTGGAAAGCTTGTAAATATTGGCTGCAAATCTGAGGAATTTGGCATATTCCTCTTTATTTTTGTATAGTGCCTCGATGATCTCACGGCTTATTTGCTGCACTGTTTGTAATTTTGTCATGGGTTCTGCTCCTTTTTTATTATATCAGATCTTGCTTAAAATGTCAATAGTTTTCCTATAAATATTTTATTTTTGCAGAAACTTTTTTATTTTGCTCGGGAATGCAAATCCGTCATTGCAATTACTGTCACATATCCAGTTTTCTCCCAAAACATAAGATATGCCGTCTATTTTAAGTCCGTCATAAGGCACTCGAAGAATCTGAGCGCCGAAAACCGTTTGCGATACAGCTTGTTCAGAATATCTGCCAATATTCGGGTAGGCATTTGTATCATCCACCACTACATATGATACCGTATACCTCATTGCGCTTGAGCCATCGCACCCAACTATGCTGCCGACTGTACCGCCGTTCATTACAGCGTTTGCAATATAGCATCTTGTAATGTAAGGACTGCCGTTATTTCCCTCGGCAACTGATATAATCCCTCCGATGTTTTCCGCATTATTAAGAACTGCGTTACGCACCGCTGTATCAATCACATTACAGCCCTCGTACCGATACGAATGATTGGTTCGCTCTATCGAAATGCCCAATCCCGTCGCAACAACACCGCCAAGGTTCTTTATATTATAACCGCCTTCAATTATCTTGCCCTCCACATTTAGTCCGACAACGTAAGAGCCGCTTATCTCAGCAGCCCGTCCGGCAATTCCGCCGATATTATTTACCGACGCATTTGTTTCAACATAAATACTGCACAGATTGACATATGTATCACAAACCGAGCCGCCATATCCTATAGCACCGCCGATGTAATCAACAGTTCCGCCGCTGATTGTTATAGTGCTATTTAAAACAGCGCAATTTTTTATACTTGAATTGCCCGCTGCATATTCCTTGCCGCCCACGCTGTATGTGCCTGCCTCAACATTATTTACAATATTTCCGATCTTCGCGTTTTCAGCGTCATTGACGCAGATATTTACGCCGTCCAGTACCACGTTTTTTATAACACTTCTTGTAACATTTCCGAACAAGCCGCCGATGCCATGCAAATTAAATATAATGTAACCTCCGCCATCATAGCTAAAATAAAAATCCTCCAGTTTTTCCAAACTTTTTTCAAGCGGAATCACATTTATAGAATTATGGGCATAGCTATCCGGCAGCTGAATGTCTGCGATTTGTCTGTAATACCCTTTTACGCCTTTCTCAGACATCAGCTTTATATGCTCCCACGAATTTATAAGATACGGCTGTTCCTTTGTTCCATCACCGCCGTAATAAATGCTGCGAACACGGTATACCGTAGCGGGCTTGTCAAACTCAGCAATTTCGCCGCCGTAGTATTTTAGCGTGCCGTTCTTGGACGTACTCCAGCCGTAAGTATATCCGAACTTATGGTTTTTAGCAGTATCCACAACCGGAAGTTCAACCTTTGCATGACCATTCATATCCAATGCTGCCTTTACGATCTTCGGTTCTTCATTCAAGTACGAACGGTCAATAGTTATGTTGATATATGTGGCTTCTTCCCATGTCGCATACAATGTCGTGTCTCCCCTGACCGTCATTGTCTGTAATATATCCCCATAACCGTCGTAAAGTGTCCAGCCTGACACAATATAGCCCTCTTTGACTACTCCGAACTCGTCACGGCAATTAAGTTCATCACCGATATTGCAGACAAAAGACGATTCCTGACCGTCAGCCATAAGCGTTATTTTAGCTTGCGCTTTTTCGCTCCAAACAGCATATAGCGTAACATCTGAATCCGGCATAAAATACTTTTTTAATGCGCTTCTTGAATTTTTGTTTGTGTTCCAGCCGACAAGTGTATACTCTCCGTTTTCCAATCCCTCAAGCGGCAGCGGAACTTCATCGCCGACTTTTACGTTATGCGGAACTACCAACCCAAGCCCTCCGTTGCTGTCATATGTTACCGTATACTCTTTAGGCTGCCATATCGCATATAAGATCACATCGTTGTCAGGCATACTGTAATCATATAGCGGATACTGTTTTTCAGCCGTTAAAGACCAGCCGACGAAATCATATCCGTCTCGGGTCACTCCCTCCTGCGGAAGTATCACATTAAAACCCGCCGTAATCGACATTGGGGAAACCTTTCCTTCTCCGCCGTTTGCATTAAATGTGATTTTGTACGTTCCTTTTCCCGTTTGAGCTTGCGAGGACGTTGATGAATTTCCTCCGACAGTATCAACTGCGGAATCATCATTATCTCTTTCAGGCGGATATTCGACCCACACATCAGTTCCGTCAGACTTTACTATTATCGTCCCCTCTTCATCAGTTCTGTGCAGTTCAGTTTCTAAAGTCTGAAAGCGTGCAATCACTTCTTCGGACGGATGACCATACTCATTTTCTGCGCCGACAGATATAACCGAAATTTTCGGCGAAACTGCCCTTATAAACGGCATTGAAGATGAAGAATCGCTGCCGTGATGAGCGACTTTCATAACCGAAGAAGAAATATCATATCCCGATGATAAAATATCATTTTCGGCAGCTGATTCTATATCGCCCGTAAAAAGATATTGGGTATCATAATATTCCAGCTTCACCACAACCGAATAGTCATTCAGAAAGCTGTAATCATTAACCGGAGCAACAATTGTTAAACAGCAGTTCTCACTTACCTCAATCTTTTCACCGGCTCTTGCAAACTGCGTAGTTATACTGTTTTCAGCCAGAGTCTTAAGTAAATTCTCATAGCTTTTAGTAGTGGGAATCATAATTTCAGATAATTCAGGCATAATCGCTGTGCCGACATTTATCTTATCCGTAACCGCAGGAATACCGCCGATATGATCGTTGTGAGGATGAGTAATAAAAAGGTAATCTATGTCGGTTACATTAAGACTGTACAGGTATTCCACTACGTCATCTCCTGCGCCGACATCTCCCGCGTCTATCAGTACAGATATATCATTCGGAAGCTCAGCATATATGCAGTCACCTTGCCCCACGTCGATAAAATGAACCGATATATCTTCGACGGGCACAGGCTCGTCTTCAAATGCCGATACAGTAATTGAAGCAATATTCGCTTCAGATGACGTAAAAACAGTTTCCGAAGTAATCGTACTTTCTGTTATCGCAGAAGTCTGAATCTCTGAAACGCCTGCGGACATTTCCGTCTCAGATGACTGTTCAGAATCTTGGCTCTCTGGAGCGTTTTCCTCTGAAATCGGAATTTTCTTCTTATTCAACCCGAATATAACCAGTACGGCAAGCACAAGCACAAAAAAGGAAGCTATTGCAACAGGCACAAACTTCTTTTTGTCAGCAGACGAAGATTTTTTCCTGTTTAACTTGTCCATTTGAACGCTGTATTCGTTTCCGCCAATTATGTTTATCTTATTATCCGACTCTAGCGCCTGTATTCTTTCGTAGTTATATCCTCCCTGAACATATGAATCATTTATTTCACAAATGTCATATTTAACCGTAATGAGAGGAGATTCAGCCTTTTGTGTAAAGCTCTTGAATTCCGTGCTTTCAAGCAGTCTTTTTTCCTGAAAAACAGGCATTTTATTCTCATCATACTCGTCAGGTTTAGGGATCATATAGAATTCCGTTTTCTGAGAATCATCATACGTTATGAGCGTAACTTTAAATAACTTCATGGTTCTGTCCCTCCTCAGAAGCATTTTCGCAACGTGAAAGTTTATCGAGAGCTTCTGAAAGCGCTTTTTCAGCTTTTCTGCATTTAACCTTTGCTCTAGCCCAGCCAATGAAAGCGGCAGCCGCTGCAAGAGAAATAATTATTATGATTATGTCATCGCTTATGTCTATCATTACTGCGTTTCCTCCATTTCCGATTTAATCGGCAACACAGAAGCGGCGCCAACATCATTTTCAGCGGTTATTTTATTATCGATTATCGCTTTTTTGACCGCCTCAGAACTTATGCCGCGATTTTTCATAAGTGCCAGAACACTTTCAATGTTCAGCCTATGTATCGCTTCCTTTTCTTCGCTGATCTTCCTTTCAAGTGCCTTTATGCACTTTTTAGTGTCAGCAAGCTGCTTTGTCTTTTCCTCCAAAGCTATCTCAAATTTAAGTATCTTGGCTTCCGACTTTTTAATTTTTTCTTCCAGAGTCACTTTTTCTTCCTCCTGTTATTTTTTAACCGCTTTCTGATATGCATAACTACTGCCGCTAGCAGTACAAGAATTATTGCCGCCAAATCAACATAGCTTATATGAAATGTATACATTCTATCCGTGTCTGCCATTTCAGAAGATACGCCAAGCGTCTGTGCAACATTGTTCACGCTGCCGGATACAACGCAAACGCCAATTATAAGAAATACTATCGCGGTTATGATGTTTTTCGGCGAGCTGAAAAAAAGAACCAGTTTTTCCTTTATCTTTTTCAATCTCCATCACCCTCTTCCGTTGAACTTCCTCCCAGAATGTTTCCTTGAATCTCGCTGTCATACAACTGTTGCGCAAGTTCAGTGCGTTGCTTTTCTTCATCGGTGAAGCCCAGATCATCCATTATATTTGCATTTCTGGTAATTTTAATCGTAGACTTCTTATGCTCATGGTCACAATATGGGTGTCCGGGACACGAATACCCTACATGGACTTCTCCTGTTTCGGGATCCGTTACCGGATGTCCAACCCTGTTAGGGCATGATACTGCATTTTCACAGCGCTTATTATGACAACTCTGCCCGGGACAATCCAATCCGCTGACCATAGACAGCGAAACGTCAAAATAATTATACAGGAAAGATCTGATTTCTCCCTCCGTAAACGTAATATCATATATATCATAAGAATCGTTGCCGTCTTCTACGTTCTTCTGCTTTTGAAGATAAACAAAAAGCAAAGCGTAAAACTCTGACTTATCCACATTGTCAATGGCGTCTTTCAGCACGTCCCGTGCAATATCCTCGCCTGCACCGCCCATATAAGAGATCCAGTCGTTAAACTGATTATCCGTAACAGCCGCATAATAGTCATCATCCTCTGTAAGATATTCGCTTGCCATTGCCAGCTTTTCATCGAGTATATCGTTAAAGCCATTTTTCATTGCTTCGTCATATTCCAGCAGTTGTTCAGCTACACTTTCGGCATCTGTTTTACCCTCTTCGGACGGGAACGCCCAGCTCAGAAGCCCGTTAACGCCGGATGTTACAGTCGAAACCACAACACTGGTTCCCGACACTATTACTGCAATAACCACAATCACAAGTCCAATCACAAGGATAATCGGGAGATGTGTTATTACAAACGCCGCAGTCTTTGCAATAAGCTTAACAGTGATTTCAACAGCCTTTTTTATATTCTGAGCAGCCTTTTTTGCAGCTTTCTGCGCCGTTTTAGCAGCCTTTTTCGCGGCTTTTGCGGATTTTTTTGCCATTTGCATATTCTTTCCGACATTTTTTACCGCGCTTTTTCTGATTACTCTTCCGGTTTTCAGCTTCGATTTTGGTCTTGGCGGTGCAGCTCGTCGCTTATTGCCAACCGTTCTTTTTATCCCTGTCTTTATTTTTGAAAGTTCATTCTGAGCAGTCTTGGTTTTTGAGCCGATACTGTACAACATTCTCATAGACTCCGCTCCGGTATTGTCCGTCGAATCCGGGTTTTCGCTTCGATTCATTCCTAAAACATTGCACGATTGTTCTGTAACAAACGTTCCGGCTTTAGCGCCAAAACTTCCTACTTTTTTTACCGTACGACCAGCCGTTACTGTTATAACAGCCGCTGTTCGCAGAATTTTACGCGCCTTATGCGACTTTCCCCATCTCTTTTTCATGTATTTTCTGAGGACGTCTCTTTTCACTTTCAGTTTTTTGGGCGGAACACTTCCCTTTTCAAACTTGATTGTCTTTGTTTTCAGCGATTTCACAAGGCTGCGTTCTTTCTGCCTTTTTGTTTTCAAGCGCGGCTTGTCACCGTGAACAATCTCATCATTGTAATAAATGCGACTTTGTATCTTGCTCTTTCTTTGACCCGCAGTATTCTTCTCGGGGGGAGGCGCAGACATTTCAGCCTGCGCAGACGGCTTCCGAGCTTTTCTCCAATACTTTTTGGCTAGCTTATATTCTGTCGGTTTTAAAGTCTTTCCTTTGTCTCCATTTCCAAAACTTCTATCCGCACTTGAAAAAGCAATCGGCTTTTCGGCTTTAAATTCTTTGTTGAGCCGTTCAACCCTACGATTTATCCCGGTTTGAATACCACTGGCTTTCTTACTGCTTACGAATTTGTTATGCTGTATTTTAGATGAGATTTTTGAATCATTATTCGTATGCTGCCGACATTTAAGTTTTTCTCTCGGAACTTTAAACGAACGGCTGCTTTCATCAGGCTTTGTTTCTTCAAACACCTCATCAAGCCGTGTTTTTAAACCTATTTTTCGGTTTTCGGCGCTGTCGGTCAATGGCTTTGTATCATTTTCAGAAGCATTATACCCCCTGTCAGTCATTTCCTTTTCAGAAGTGAAGACAGTATTTTGAGGCTTTGACCGAGAATTTCCGTCCGTTCCCTGTTTTTGCATTTTCTGTGCGTAAACTGTTTTGGAATGCTCGACCGCCTCATATTTCTGTTTGCCGTCCTGAGAAGAAGCAGTAACATCAGATTTATCGGTTTTTATACCTTCAGCCGCTCGAGGTATATCATTTCGCACTTGGCTGTTTAGCCCATTGTTTATTTTGCCGTCAAGAGTTTTTCCTCTGTCAATTTTCGCCTCTATTCCAACCGCGCCCTTTTTTGAAGCCGCATTATGTACATCATCATTTTGTCTTGACATTTATACCTCCTTACATCGACAGTTGATATATGTATCACATTTATTCCTCGCCGAATTTGGTTGTCATCAGCTTGTACAATTCCGTATCCGTTGGGAACTCGTCCTTGAATGGTATACAGCCACTTGCACCAAAGTACATCAATCCTGAACCTGCGGCTGCGCCCTCAACGTACTGCATTTGTGTATCAGGGATTTTCAGCAGCCTTGAAAGGGTTTCTCTATCGGTTGCAGACTGATTCAGCATATAAATAAATTCAGAGTTTGCAAGCATTGTCCGCGCGGTGGCTGAATGCAGCAGGTCCTCCACATTCTGTGTAATTCCCGTCGGCACGCCGCCCCACTTTCTCGCACGCTTATAAAGCTCAAAAAGGAAGTTAGCAGTTTCTTCATTACTGAAAAGCAAATAAATCTCGTCCATATAAATGTATGTGCGAATTCCCTTTTGACGGTTCTGAACGATTCTGTCCCACAGATTTTCCATAACGATCATCATTCCAAGCGCTTTCAGCGATTTGCCCAAATCCTTTAAATCATATACAACCACACGAGCGTTGGTCTTAACGTTCGACGGATATGAAAACGTGTTAAGCGACCCTTCAACATAAAGCGATAATGCGTTATAAAGCGGAACTGCACTATCATACTGATGAGTATATTTTTCAAGTGCTGTATAATAATCTCTTAACGTCGGCATATCCTTTTTATCGCCTATAAGGAACGGCGTATACACGTCCTTATTGCACATATCTATGATAGACGCCTGTTCCGAATCAATGGCAGTCGGCGCAAGGATAGTCTGGAAAAATGATTTCATAAAGGAAAACTTGGACTTTATAGGGTCCTCATCTGCTTCGGAGTTAATCTCCATAGGATTCAGATGCGACCCTGACGATTCTGAAATAAAGACAATCTCACCGCCAAGCGCCCGAGCCAGATTTGTGTATTCGCGCTCAGGGTCAACGATAATTATATCCGCTTTTGTTGCCAGAAAGACATTAACCATTTCTCTCTTGGCGGAAAAAGACTTGCCTGAACCGGGACTTCCCAGAATAAAGCCATTACAGTTTTTCAAACGTGTTTTATCAAAGATAATCATGTTGTTAGAAATCTGGTTCAACCCATAATATACGCCGCCTGCCTGATTAAGTTCACGCGACTTAAATGGCATAAACACGGTCAGTGCTTCGGTTGTGAGCGAGCGCTTTACATCAAGCTGGCAATTTCCGACAGGCAACGTCGAACGCATGACAACTTCCTGCTGAAACGTAGCCTTTGCAAGAGTTGCTATATGCTTGGCAAAGACGCCTTCTATAACCGCAGACTGCGACTCAAGTTCATCGTAGCTGTCTGCGATTAACATTACGCAAAAGCTGCACTGAAACAGCTTCTGATTTTTCGAGGAAAGGTCATCCAGCAGTCTTTCTGCGTCTTCGAGCTGCTTATTAAAATTATCAGACATTACATCAACGCCAAATACTCCGCGCGCAGCAGCCTTTCGGCTTTTCTCGATTTTGTTCGCACGCATTGCCGTAAGCTGGCGGTTTACTATTTTGATTGCCTCATCTGGAGAAATTGGCGCAATGTTTACTGTGATTATAAGATTAAGATTTGTTTCGGTAACGTCGGTAAGTACCTCGTCATTCATACCGGTCGGCAGCTGTCTGATAAAAAATGTACGCGCATACTTATTATCAAACATGAAATAGTCTTTCTTAAATTCGATATAATCAGGACAGCACAGAGATTTTTCAGCCTGCCGCTGAAATTCGCTTTCTTTAAAATCCGCTACATACCTGTTAGCCCCGCGAAAAACATCTGTAAGGATTCTTATCCGCTCATTTGAATTTAGTCTTCGCACTCCCGTTCCCAATTTCTGAAATGATGTTTTTAGGTGTATTTCAATAGCGTTAAACTGCTGCAAAGCCAACTCAAGGGATATAGCGGATACCGTTACGGTTATGTACTTTTTACGAATTATCCCATTCTGTCCTTCTTTCATGCGCGATTTAAGCATTTGATTGTACTCGTGACGATACATATCATATCCGTCCCCACGGTCTGAAAGAAGAATTTTCTTTTCAAAGTCCGCCTTGTTGTACTTGTTATTGTGCAATGTAACCTGCACATCTACCGTTGTATCAAAACCGTTTAATACAGAAGCGTACGCGAGAAACAGATTCTCCTGTTCCGGGTCATCTGCCGAGGCATAGTTAATATCGTCAAACTCATATGTGCGTGAGTACTTGTGATAACCGTCAGTATACTGCTGCACAAGCATTATCGAGTTATCAACCACAGCCTCATAAGGCATTGTATCCTGTACAGATTTCGGAACTTTGCGAATAGGCATACCCACCTTTGCTTTAGATGACTTTGCCTTCGTTGATTTCTTGGAACGTCGAATCCTGTCCATATCACGCGCCGTCATCAATTCTGCGGCGTTATTTATCTCCTCGCCGCTCTCAGCGCTGAGAACCGAGCCGTTGTCATTTTTATTTCTTTTTCCGAACATCATTCTTCATCTCCTTATCGCTTTTTTTGATTTCTTCCGCTTTCTGACGGGCTATATCATTTGCAATGATTTCTTCGCGAGCATACCAAAAAGTGTTTAATTCTATATAGGGTCTTTTTTGGTTTTCCATGTAGAATTGTATCACACACTTTGCAAATGTCTCAAAGTTCATGCCGTGATATGTAAACCACCCGAACGCCATTATCGGAACTGCTATAAGAATTATTATCCACGCCAGTATATCTTCAGGGATAACTTCCTTTCCGAAAATATAAAGAGGCACGCAGATGACCAGCGTAACGGCAAGGCAGACAAATCTTCTGATCGTCAGACCGAAAAGAAAAGTCTCCTTATACTCGGTAATCTCCTTTGGAATCCTTATTTCAATCACTTTTATTACCTCCTTATGCTGTACCGCATATCTTTTTAGCCCACGAACCCGATTTAAGCACGCCCATGCCAAGAGTTATTGTAAGCAGAAGCGCAACCGCCGAGCCATAACCGCTTATTGCCGATACTTGCTGTATAACTGCCGGCAGAAGCTGACGGAACGTGATGAACATTACTACCAGAACAAACGCCTGCAAACATACGGCACAGTATGATTTCACAAAAGATTTCCCGACATCGCTGGTCGCAGATGAAGCAAATGTCGACATAGAAATCGGCGCGGTTATTGTATATACCATAAGCTCAAAAACTCGTCCGAGCGCTACAACCTGACAGCCTACCATCGTAATATCCATCAATAAGAATGTAGGCTGAAGCTGCAGCCACTTCACGAATGCAGTTGTGCCGAAGAAATTCTTATCGTCATCCACAATAGCCGTCCACGCTTGAGCATCACCGATAAACAAATCCCTACCGCCAATTCCTCCGCTGCCCGAAATAAATGTTTCCGGTAAAAATCCTCTGGCGGAACCCGTCCACGTTGCCGATGAATTGACCTGTGCAAGCAGACCTGACAACTCCTGCTGCAAACTCTGAAAAACATCATACACAATATTCATCAGCGCCGGAGCATTGCTTATCAGAACCTTTGCAACTATCATTTTCATTAGCAGCATAAGGATATTTTCCCACTTAACCCACTCCAAATGAAGTGTTTTTTCAAAAAATTCAATCAGGAAAAACATAACCGTAAGAGATATGGCAATAGATTGAACCACGGCAACTGCCGAATTCACAACCGTAAAATTTGATGAAAACGGAGAAAAGTTCAAAAAGGACAAGCATAATTCGTAGGAATTATTCGTCTGTGTACATCTGTTTACTATCTCTCCGCTTAAAACCTCTGAGTTAAATAACGCCGCAGCATATTCTTTTATCAACAAAACACACTCCTTTCATACTGCAAAACAAGGGACTGCGTAAATGCAGTCCCCTCACGAGTTTTGCAGCACTCTTATCATGCCGAAGTAATGCCAAACAGGTCAAGCGCCTTTGTGACCGCAAACACAACGAATCCCGAAGCCAGTGTCATAAGTCCGCGAGTTTTAGCCTCCGCGTCCTCGTTCTTGATTGCCAATCCGAACATTACCGCACCTACGAAGCCTACAACCAGACCGATTCGCCCTATCCACGTTGCGAAGAACTGAATAATCTGGTTGAACTGCGTTTCACCCTCGGAAGTTGAAAGGCTTCCATCGGCAAATGCGTTTACGGAAAATATCGCTGCCATAAGCATTGCGGTATTCAGCGAAACCAGCGCCTTTTTCACCGTCTTTTTCACCTTGCGCGGAAATTCCGTTACGATACTGCCCTTTTCTTCCTTTGCAGCAGAAACAGCCGCTGCGCCTGTTGTCATGTTGTTTTCCATTTCAGAAAACCTCCTTAAAATTTATTAAAATCTCATTGAGATTTTATCAAAAATAATGACTTATTCCTCAACATCATCGAAGAATAAGCCGCTGTCGTATATGAACTCATCTGTAATATCAAAAACCGGCGCTTTATTATCAAGAATTACACCGGTTATGTCAGACGCGCTAATAGGTTCATCCTCAAATTCCGAATAATCATAATTTTCAAAATCAGAAGATTCATTGTCTGCTGCTGTGAAGCTTTCATCATCTGTCAGGTCAATATTAGTGATTTCCAGCTCATCATCCTCAGGAATATCAATATCGGACATTATTTCGTCTCCTCCTTTCACATTATTCTGAACGATACCTTTTACGGTATCTTCATCAAGCACAGCAATATGGTCCTCGGGAACGTACACCATTGCCGGAAGCTTTTCGGTAGTAACTTTTTCTTTGACGTTATATGAATAATTCACGTTCGTCTGCCCTAAAAGCTCATAATTTTTGTGTTTCGTTATATCAAATTTGTGGCAATAAAACGGATGAAACGCACGAACCATTACTATACAACGGTCTATCGGCATAACTGCAAGTTCGTCCTGAGTCATAAGCTCACGCCCCTGAATGGCATTATTTATAGATGTTGAACTGTTCCTGTAGCCTTTACTGCGATTTTGAGAAACAACGTCTATCGTTTCCTTACCGAGCATCTCGGAAATCATTTTAAGCGTGCTTGGCTCTTTTCCGCCTAAAAAAATAAGGGTATCACAGTTGCCCGTAATAACCTCATGCGTTTTTTCGTACATTACCTTAAGCTGCGCCGTGTTTTGTATGATAATGTTCGCTGAGATCTCCATACTGCGCATTGTTGCAATCAGCTTATCAAAATTAGGGATCGTCCCTATGTTTGCAAACTCGTCCAGTATGCAACGCACATGAACCGGAAGACGTCCGCCATATTTAAAATTAGCCCTATCATACAGTGTATCAAACAGCTGCGTATACATCATCGCTGCAAGAAAGTTAAATGTACTGTCCGTCGCTGAAATAATAATGAAAACAGCAGTTTTAACATCTCCTACGGTTTCCAGAGCGATTGTATCCGCGTGTGTCAAATCAGCCACAGCAGGTAAATTAAAAGCTTGAAGCCTTACCGCGCAGGAAATTAAGATTGACTTTGCGGTTTCTCCCGCAGCTTTTTTAAAATCCTTATAGTACGATACCGCCATTGAATCCGGCTTTTGTTCCTCAAGCTCGTCCATAAGTAAATCGAGCTTCGATTTAGCATTTGGATTGCTCTCGTCAACCTCGGCAAACTTCAAATATTTCATTACCATTGCGAAGTTCTGCTGTTCCGTTTCTATAGAATCACATTCTATGAGATAAAATGATATTGCAGTCAAAAGCGCCTTCGTCGCGTCGTCCCAGAATTGGTCTCCTCCGGTCATTCCCTCCTGCTTGGTGTTCTGCATAAGAACATTTATCATTTTTATAACAGCAGTTTTATTCACAACGCGGTGCTCCTGACCCTCTGAGTCAATTTCAGTATCATAAATATAATTAAACGGATTATAATTGTGCGAATGCTGCATATCTATCAAATTGAACACGCGCACTTTATATCCATTCTTCTCAAGAAGTCTGCCGCAGCTTTGCAGTAATTCGCCCTTTGGGTCTGTAACGACGTATGAAGTATTCATCTGCATGATGTTAGGCAAAGCAAAAGCCCGCGATTTACCCGAACCGGATCCGCCTATAACTTCAACATTGAGATTTTCTCGGTGCTGTCTGGTGTTTAGCGACATTTTCACTTCCTGAGAAAGAATAATATTTTTATCTTCCTCGATATCGGGTTTATTACGCTTTGCCCCCTTTTTCTTTTCAGGCTTGTCAGCAAGTTTATTTGCCTCGCCTGCTGTACCCCAGCGAGCAGAACCATGTTCCTGACCTTTACGGTGCAGACGCTTTCTGGACGTGTACTTTATCAGTGCGTATATACCTATCCCGAATCCTGTCAGATATACAAACTTACACGCGTATGAACTTTCATCAAGAACAGACGTGAAAACCGTCTGATATTCAATACACATCTGTTCAAAATCCGACATTACGCCTGAAAATTCAATTGAACCGTCATCGTTCATATTTTTGTCAAATGCCGCGCCGAGCGCTGCTGCAAGATATAAGACGGCGATCACTCCTATTGCATATATTGCAACAACCAATGGGGAGGTCTTTTTCTTGTCCATGAAAAGTCACCTCTTCTTTGGCATTTTCGGAGCATTATTTATATGTTCCTTAACTGATTTGTTATTTATAATGCCGTCTTTCTCAAGACGTTTAAACATATTGCCTGCCGCGCTCTGCTTTTTTGCCTTTCCGACAATTTCGGCAGCCTTTGCCTTGGAATACCCTTCAGCCATAAGCTGTTCTTTTGCATCAGCGAAGCTGTAGGTTTTCTCTTTTCCGTCAAGAGTTACAGTAAACCTATTCTCGGTTGTTCTTTCAATATCAACCGTCTTCCCCTCGCCCATGCCGTCGACATTGGCTTTTGATACATCCTTATCAACAGCCTTGTCGTTCTCCTTAAACCTCTTGTTCGCATAAGAAGCCTTGTCGACAACCGCTGCTATTACAGACTTATCAATTATGCCAAGCTTGCTTTTAACCGCTTCCTCCATATCTTTACGGCTCATTGTATCTGGACACAAATGCACGACGTGATCCCCATTCGATACTGCGAAATGGTTGTGATTATGCGACCGCATTTTTATGCGCGAAAAAGAAAAGTCGCTCACAAGAGGGCTGTCATTCGTAAATCTGACATTTCTCTCAAGATTTGCAACCTTTTCGATCTGGTATGTATCGGTTTTAAAGAATTTCTGCTGTTCCTGTGACAGTGATGCTTCAAACTTCTGACAACACATGACAGCTTTAGCCTCGTCCATTCCCATGCGTTCCTGAAAACAAGAAAACAGCTTTGCTTCTGTTGGCAAGCTGCTAAGTTTCATAGCCTTTCCGGATTCGGTGTCTTTAACAATGAAACTTTTATTTACATCATTATAAGTCACCTCTAATTTCTCAGCAACAGCCATTTGTTTCTCTCGAAAATCAGCCTTGATTTTATCCATAACAGGCTTATCCTTTGCCTCATATACACACTTTACCTCACCATTGTTGGTTTGTGCAAAATCAGCGCTTATCCCATTGGCTTCAAGTTCCTTTTTTAAGCCATCAACCTCGAACGGTTCAACCTTAAATGCAACATAGTCATTCTTATTCAGTTCCAACTTATCATGAAGCATATTTCTTGTGCACTGTTCAAACATATCGGCATCTCTGGTCAGATAACACACACTACAGTAATCCTCGGACACCTGTCTTATGTTTATCGGGATATTAGCCTTTTTGGCTTCCTCAATTAGCCGATTCACATCTTTTTTGGGAATATTTTGCTGTTTATAACCGCCATTCTCAGCAAGCTGAAGAAAATCCTTTGTAGATACTTTTCCTTTAAACAGCTTATTGTCCTTATCTTTCGATTCCTTTTTTGCCTTTTTTATTATCTCAAGCAACATTTGCATTACAGTTATTGCTGCTTTTGCAGTTACCTCGCTGCTTCTTGACATAAGTGTTGCCGTAGATTGAGCAAGCTCATCGCCCATATGCATACTTAATCATCTCCTTTGTTTTCTTTCAGACTTGAAAAAATACTTTTAAATATCGGAATGTCGTCAATACGCACGGCAATAGAAGTTGTATCTTCTATCCTTGCACCGTATTCAATGTTGCGTTCCTCTAATTCCGCAATTATTTTTTCAGCAAAGAGATTATTCAAATTGCTGAAAAGTCTGCGGTTATTTTTGTCGCCGCCAACCTTAGAAATTGGCATTCCCTTTGTAATCGCATCAGCTAATATCCGATATTTGCCTATTACTGCGTGCTCAAGGTTTTTTCGTTCCTCAGCTGTAACGGGATATGCATAGTCATGATATTCTCCATATCTGTCCTGTCTGCACGGCATTGACACATATAAATTCTTCTCCGCGCTTTCCATAACCCGCACGTTTTTCACTACATATGTATCATTAAGTGTAAACTGTCCGATTGCCCGAAGACTTTCTTTCCCCTCAAACAGTCTAAGCTGTACATTTGTATAACTGCACATTTCACCATTGTCATCGGGGCTATCCTCGTTCAAAATCATTTCATAAACTGCCTTTTCCGTATCTGTTGGCTGTCTGCCAACGGCTGAACCTATTTCATATTCTGAAATAAAATTCATCTTTTCATCGTCAGTCATAGAATTAAACTGAAGAACAGCCAGATACGTGTTTATAACATCGTCATTAAGCTGTTTACGCGCTTCAGCGGTTATAGAAAAAATAATATCGCTATACTCTCCGCTGTACCTAAGCTTCTCCTGCGGCATTTGGATAAACAGTCCATTTTCTCCCGCATAAAGGCGTATGCTGTTGATGGCAAACGTACCATTTATTGATACGGAAGCAAACGCTTTTAAGCTGCGTTCCTCGTCATCAACAGGATAAATTCTTACTTTGTTTGGCATTTTTACCTCCTTAAATTTAACGTGCTATATGTAGCACATTTTTTACATTAAATTTATGCATCTTTCTGTGCAGCCGATTCCAAGCAGTCAAAGCACCGTCCGTCTGCCGCCCCGTCATCAACGTATTTGCCGCATACGGGACAATTATGCCAGAACGTTGATTTTGCGGGAACTGACGGAATACTTGTGCATAAAATGTCTGAAAGAGTATCTGTATCGGTCATACATCGTTCAATACATTCCAGAAGTAACTCGATTACATCAAGCGTTAAATCACCGAAATCACTTTGCGAACGAACATTGTGCTTAAGAGCGTATGCAATACCATTAACGCTGTCCCTATTCATTGCCATGAGCTTTGGAATTGTGATTTTTGGCAATGAATCATCATGGTCAATAATTCTAATCAATTCTATTGACATATTTCTTTCATCGTTTGTCAACGATCCGTCCTCCTTATATTTTTTATTATTCGCTCACAGCAGTTTCTTGAGGAACTGCTACCTCTGTATTCTCCGTTTCAGAAACAAATCTGAAGTTCTGGCTGTCATAGTAGTCGCCTATATCATAGGCAAGGTAGACATCACGATCGACTTCAAAATCTTTCCTTTCTAAAGTTACCTCACCATCTTTTTCGTATTCCCATTCAACTTCAAAAAAGTATCTGATTGGCACATAACCCTTAAAAATCGCCGTGTATCCTTTTTCTGTTCTCTTTTCGACAATCTCTCCCGCAGAAACAGACGATTTTAATTGTTCATAATTTATTACGTCTTTAGTTAAATCGGAAAATCGGATTAAAAAAAGCACAAAAAATCCTATAATAACACTCAGTATTCCAAAAACACATAACGTTTTGATAGTATCCATTTTATACCTCCTACATTGTTTAACCGTTTGACCATTTAGCCATATTAAGATATTTCTTATGCATATAGTTTCTTCACAGCCATCGCTATCTCACGAGCATATGCCGTAACTTCACTGTTTGCACAATTTTCAAGCTGTTCTGTATTATAAAACGTATCGTCAGGCTCTCCCGCATCAACACACACTCCGAAATTCGGTATAGCAATAATCCAACCGGATTCATACTGCCCATACATAATTGTAAAGCTTAATCCGCCGATTTCCGCAGAATATGTTTTTAAATACGGCACTCTGTTTTTCGGCTGCTCATTGTTGCATGACTTCCTGCTGTTCTTGACAACCTCCTTAACTTCCTTATGCGAAACGGAAGATATATCCTTATCAACAATCTCTTCCTGCTGCATAGCCGGAAGTTTTGCAATCTCATTTGCGGTTGATATAGACGTTTTGCCTTTCTCTACAGCCGTTACAACATCGGGTATTGCATTATGTACTATGTTTTCAATTTTGCCTACCTGAGCCGGAGAAACCTGTAATGCCGCCGCAATGCGCTCTCGCATTCTGCCCTTTATCTTGTTGCCTGTATCCTTTTCATACGCTTCATAAGCCGCAAGAAGTTCTTTATACTGCTGCAGTATATCCGCGTCCGACATCTGACGGGCTGTTGCATTAAGCATAATCAGGTCTATCTGTGTTTCCGCTTTTGATTTCACACCGTCAATATAGCACGGCACAACGCGGGATTTTCTCCTATTCTGGCTTATCAGCAGCTGAATAGCCTTTAATCTTCTGTGTCCCGATTTAAGCAGGTATTTATCTGGATTATCCCTGTCGATCGAAACTACAAGATTATGCTTTAAGCCCTGCCGCTCTATGTCCTCTGCAAGTGTATCAATATCGGAAAGATTGTAAAAGTTGCTTTCCGACGGCACAATTTTATCAACGTCAATCATTCTGATGTTGTCAACAAAGCTGTCAGATACCGCCGTCTGCACGTCCTGTGTAAGCGCTGTGTCAAAAATAAATTTTCTAGCCATATTATCCTCCTGTTGCACAATAAATTCTTTCGTTTGCTGTCTGTGCTATGTGTAATACACTTCATTCTTCACGCAGCATAATGTTATACGTCTTTAGCATGTTTAATATTTCGTCATAACTTTTCTGCCCGAGACCATCGATATTTTTAAGCTGTTTAGTTGTCAATTTTTCCAAATCTCCAATTGTCCTTATTCCCGCTCGTCTTAAACAATTATTGCAGCGAACAGATAAATTAACCATATCAATCTCGGTAAATGGAATAACGAAATCGGTAGTCTTTCCAAAACAAGAATATCCACAATGCCACATAATTATTTGGTAAATGCCCGTTTGCAAACATTCAATGCAAGCAGAATACTGCAACCTACCTATAGCACGGTTGACCATTTGATGAATGTGTTCTTCGGTATCCTGATATTCGTAGGCAATATCAACATACGTATTACCATACTTGAAATGTTTACGAAGAATTTCCGCTTCATTTGGAACACTGAAAAAAACAACATGCATCAAATACTCTATTGTTTCATCGATATCAGGCGGGATAAAATATGTTTTGTACTTGTTGTCAACAGCCAGAAGCAGATTCAGCGGATATTCCGGACTAATATTCTCAACGTCAAGATTGTTCATAATACACCTCTTTCCGTGCTACATATAGCACATTCATTTCGCTTTCTCGTGTGCCAATGCTCGGACAGTTAATTCAATGTCGCGAATGCTTAACCCAAGCTTCTCGGCGCAGTCGATTGCAGTTGATAATGCGTTTGCCATTTTTCGTCTATAGTCTGCCGTCATTTTTCCCTTTGCCAGTTCCGCCACTACATATCCCTTACCGGGTATCGCGCTGATATATGCCTCCTGTTCCAGCAGTTTATATGCTTTTAACGCGGGCGCAAGCGACACGTTATACATATCAGCGGTTTCACGCAGCGATGGAACATAATCACCGACAGATATTTCACCGGAAATTATTTGCCGCTTAATGTCGTCAATTATCCTTTCGTATATATACATATTTTCTGCGTTCACCCTTCTTTTTCAGCAAAAGCTGAGAAAAAAATTCCAAGATATTTCCGATTGCATAAATAACTGTGAATGCGCCGATGAACAGCAAAGCAATGACCGCTGATGCTAAAACATTCATATCTCGTTCCTCCTTATGCGCGTTCCTTGTGTTCAAAGCCAAAATCAGTACAGATGCCTGAAATTTCGTCTGCTAGTGCAGCATAAGACATTGCTGCTTCCGTCCAACTCATGTATTCATAAGCTGTGAGCTTATAGCTTATACTGTTCTTTATCACTTTTGACAGCGGAATAACCGTGTTCAGCAGCTTGTTTCCCAAACTTTGACGCAGCATATCAAGCATAGCTGCATCAGCGGAACAATCACGGTCATATTTTGTCACGAAACAGCCTCCGAATCTGCATTCGCATTGCGAAACGGTTTCTGTAACCATAGGCACGCCCTGAATTGCAAACGAGCCAAGTTCAATGGGTACAAACACAACATCGCTTATGTTAAGCATCGTTTTAGTAAGAACATTCAACGCAGGCGGTAAATCCAATATGACATAATCATATCTTCTTCCGCTATACCATTGATACGCCCAGTCTTTAATAACCTTTTCACAGTTAGACAGCTGCGTCTGTTTTGGCAGCGCCTCGAAATCTGCCGATAAAGTGTTAAAAACCGGCGATGAAACTATGACGTCAATTTTAGGATAGCGAGTACCTGATAATGCTGTTATAGCAGATACCGGCGCAGATAACAGATACCTTTCAGCATTTGCCGGAATAGTATTTGCAAAGAATCTGCTGGTATTGCCCTGCCCATCACAATCCACGATCAAAACATTTCCCCGCTGAGAAAGAAAATACGCAAGATTGATAGCAGACGTCGTTTTTCCAACACCGCCTTTGTTGTTATAAAGTGCTATACAGTTCATAAAAGCCTTCCTTTCTGCTCCCTGTACACTGGAGCTGCCTTCGTTTTACATTTGTGAACATGGAAAAAGGACGGTGAAGGCTTACCGTCCTTATAGGGAGCGACCCTACCATGTTCTATGGGTGGGATAATGGGAGTTGAACCCATGATAACGGAACAAAAGTCCGTTGCCTTAACGTTTGGCTATATCCCAATAAAAAAAGAGGACGATTTATATCGACCTCTTTTATACTTAACACCAATTAAAAACTATACAAAAAATCGAGTATGGCCTTGCATATAGGGGTTATACGTAGATTTTTTGTCTATAGTTTTATTGGTGATTAGTATTATACATATTGAAAATAAAGTCACAATATTGTATAATTTATTCATAATTCACACAATATTGGAGGCTAAAAAATGAAAATCAATTATAACAGCTTTGATGACCTCGCAAATGTGTGGCTGCACATATATAAAAAGAATTATGTTAAAGCCACGACCTTTGCAGAAAGCTATGAAAGAACCGTAAAAAATTACATTCTCCCATATTTTGGAGGTTCTGAAACAAAAAGCATTACTCCTCTTATGATACGTCAGTACCTCTCCGAAATGGCGCTGAAATATTCCGATTCAACGCTATCGAAAATACTGATTTGCCTGAGCGGAATATTTGCTGTCGCTGTAGAAAACAACTTTCTTTCAAAAAGCCCTACCGATTTTATAAAACTTCCCCATTCCTCTCAGAAAAAGAAAGAAAAGAGAACATATAACCGTCAGGAAGTTGACGATATAATATCATTTTCTTATACACATGAAAACGGCATATACATACACATACTGCTGGAACTCGGATTAAGATGCAGCGAACTTTGCGGACTGAAATGGTCCGATATTGACCTTACCAGAAAAATTGTCCATATACAGCGCGCCTGTACAACGCTGCATGGAACAGCCAATATAGCAGCTACCAAAAATGCCTCAAGCAATCGCGAGTTACCGCTAAGTACTGAATTGACATTAAGACTGCTTGAGTTCAAAAGCAGCTCATGCAGTGACTTTATCATACATTCAAAACGAAACACAGATAACCCGATAACACCAAGTTCATTCACAAAGTTATATTACAACAAATTCTTTGCCGATTACGGGGTTATCGACTGGCTCAGTCCTCATGAGCTGCGCCATACCTGCGGAACGCTTCTCTACGCGCGGACAAAAGATATATACGCAGTATCCAAATATCTGGGTCACAGCAGCGTCAATATAACCGCAAAACTTTATGTTCACAGCAGTGCTGAAATACTGCGGACGACCCTTAACATTGTGTGACAACGCCTTGTGCTTGACAAAATTCAGCACTAAGGATATAATTAACATAAGGATTTGAGCAAAGCGGGAAAAACTTATTTATTTCTTATATAAACCACCGTCTGCCGTTCCGCGAGCAATTCATCAACCATATGCATTTTTACAGCCGTTATGTGTTGCTCTAATCTGTTCGGATGAGAGTTTTCATACGACAAAATACGACGAAGCTTTCGTTCTATTTTTTGAATTTCTGCCTTA